>JAEEGG010000468.1_pt1 | contig 135128 bp, 112 predicted proteins | sample 9134161 | NCBI WGS metagenome assembly JAEEGG01 (sample SAMN16246543, study PRJNA631951) | gut metagenome | biome: gut microbiome; feature: rumen; material: CR-attached | host: Bos | place: Iran: Karaj | collected 2018-10
AAGCTTGCGGTCTGGGTCTGAAGGAAGCTAAGGATCTCGTAGACGGTGCTCCTTCTACTCTGAAGGAAGGTCTGTCTAAGGACGAGGCTGAGAACCTGAAGAAGGCTATCGAAGAGGCTGGTGCCGTCGTTGAGCTGAAGTAATTCAGATTACAACAATATCAAGTGGTTGGGGGCTCTCCAGTCGAGAGTTCCCGACCATTTTTTGTCTTTTCATGCTAGATTTTCTAGAATCTCTAGAAATCTAGAGCAACTAGAACATCTAGAAATAATCATAAGATATGGCAACAAAGAAAGCAGAAAACAGAGTAAACTTTGGCAGCGTCAAGAATCCGATGCCGTTTCCGGATTTTCTCGACGTGCAATTAAAGTCTTTCAAAGACTTCCTGCAGTTAGACACTCCGCCTGAGGAACGCAAGAACGACGGTTTGTATAAGGTGTTCTCCGAGAACTTCCCTATCACCGACACGCGTAATAATTTCGTCCTTGAGTTCCTGGATTACTACATCGACCCGCCCCGTTACACCATCGACGAGTGTCTGGAGCGCGGCCTGACATATAGCGTACCCTTGAAGGCTAAGTTGAAACTCTATTGCACAGATCCTGATCACGAGGATTTCGACATGGCTATTCAGGACGTGTTCCTGGGTCCTATTCCCTATATGACCCAGAACGGCACGTTCGTCATCAACGGTGCTGAGCGTGTGGTTGTTTCGCAGCTGCACCGTTCACCCGGCGTTTTCTTCGGTCAGAGCGTCCATGCCAACGGCACGCTGCTCTACAGTGCGCGTATCATTCCGTTCAAGGGTTCTTGGATTGAGTTTGCCACTGACATCAATAATGTCATGTACGCGTACATTGATCGTAAGAAGAAGTTACCTGTTACCACGCTGCTTCGTGCCATTGGTTTCGAGACCGATAAGGACATCCTCCAGATTTTCGACCTTGCCGAGGAGGTAAAGGTTAACAAGAAGGCCCTGAAGGAAGTCATCGGAATGAAACTCGCTGCCCGCGTGCTGAAGAGCTGGAACGAAGACTTCGTTGACGAGGATACCGGTGAGGTAGTATCCATCGAGCGTAACGAGGTTATCATGGAACGTGAGACCGAGATTACCGAGGACAACATGCTGGACATTCTCGAGAGTGGCGCCCAGACTATTCTGGTGCACAAGGACGAAGCCGTCGCCCAGGACTACAGCATCATCTTCAACACCCTGCAGAAGGACCCGTCGAACTCCGAGAAGGAAGCCGTACTTTACATCTATCGTCAGCTGCGTAATGCCGATCCTGCCGATGATGCCAGTGCCCGCGAGGTTATCCAGAACCTGTTCTTCTCTGACAAGCGCTATGACTTGGGTGATGTAGGCCGTTACCGTATTAACAAGAAGTTAGGTCTTGAAACGGATATGGATGTCCGTGTGCTGACCAAGGAAGATATCATCGAGATTATTAAGTATCTCATCCAGCTCATCAACTCGAAGGCCGCTGTTGACGATATCGACCACCTGTCGAACCGTCGTGTACGCACTGTCGGTGAGCAGTTGTCTAATCAGTTCTCCATTGGTCTGGCCCGTATGAGCCGTACCATCCGTGAACGCATGAACGTTCGCGACAACGAGGTGTTCACACCGACCGACCTGATTAACGCCAAAACCATTTCGAGTGTCATCAACTCGTTCTTCGGTACCAACCCGCTGTCACAGTTCATGGACCAGACCAACCCGCTGGCCGAGGTGACTCACAAGCGTCGTCTCTCTGCCCTGGGTCCTGGCGGTCTGTCGCGTGAGCGTGCCGGTTTCGAGGTTCGTGACGTACACTATACACACTACGGCCGTCTCTGCCCGATTGAGAGTCCTGAAGGTCCTAACATCGGTCTGATTTCGTCGTTGTGCGTCTATGCTAAGATTAACGAGCTTGGCTTCATCGAGACTCCCTATCGTAAGGTAGAGAACGGTATAGCCAACCTCAATAACGACGATGTTGTCTATCTGACTGCTGAAGAAGAAGAGAGCCATGTCATCGGTCAGGGCAATGCCCCGCTGAACGACGATGGCACCTTCATCCGCAAGGTCGTCAAGTGCCGTCAGGATGCCGACTTCCCCGTTGTGCCCCCTGCACAGGTCGACCTCATGGACGTCTCTCCGCAGCAGATTGCTTCTATCGCCGCTTCACTCATTCCGTTCCTGGAGCACGACGATGCTCACCGTGCACTGATGGGTTCGAACATGATGCGCCAGGCAGTTCCCCTGCTTCATAACGAGGCACCTATCGTGGGTACCGGTATTGAAAAGCAGGTTTGTGAGGACTCACGCACTATGATTACTGCCGAGGGCGACGGTGTCATCGACTATGTCGACGCCACTACCATCCGCATCCTGTACGACCGTACTGAAGACGAGGAGTTTGTCAGCTTCGAGCCGGCTCTGAAAGAGTATCGCATTCCTAAGTTCCGCCGTACCAACCAGAACATGACCATCGACCTGCGTCCTATCTGCGACAAGGGTCAGCGTGTGAAGGCAGGCGACATCCTTACCGAAGGTTACGCTACCGAGAACGGTGAGCTTGCCCTAGGTCGTAACCTCCTTGTGGCTTACATGCCTTGGAAGGGTTACAACTACGAGGACGCCATTGTGCTCAACGAGCGCATCGTCCGTGAGGACATCCTCACTTCAGTACATGTCGATGAGTATTCTCTCGACGTCCGTGAGACCAAGCGTGGTGCCGAGGAGTTTACTGCCGACATCCCCAACGTCAGCGAGGAGGCTACCAAGGATCTTGATGAGAATGGTGTCATCCGTGTCGGTGCCCGTGTGGAGCCCGGCGACATCCTCATTGGTAAGATTTCACCGAAGGGTGAGAGCGATCCCTCACCCGAGGAGAAGCTGCTGCGTGCCATCTTCGGCGACAAGGCCGGCGACGTGAAGGACTCTTCATTGAAGGCCAATCCGTCACTGACAGGTGTCATCATTGACAAGAAGCTCTTCACCCGTGCCGTCAAGGACCGTAAGTCGAAGCAGCAGGATAAGATTACACTGGCTAAGATTGACGAGGAGCATCAGGCTAAGATTGACGACCTGAAGGATATCCTCATTGAGAAGCTCGCTACCCTGACTAAGGGTAAGACCTCGATGGGTGTCAAGGACTACACCGGTGCTGAGATTATTTCGAAGGGCAGCAAGTTCTCGATGGCAGCCCTTCGCAACCTCGAATATGGTGACGTTCAGATCAGCGAATGGACCAACGATGAGCACAAGAACGAGCTCATTGCCAAGCTGATCATCAACTATATGAAGAAGTTCAAACTGCTCGATGCCGAGAACAAGCGCAAGAAGTTTGCCATCACCATTGGTGACGAGCTGCCTTCAGGCATCCTGCAGATGGCTAAGGTCTACGTGGCCAAGAAGCGTAAGATTGGTGTCGGCGACAAGCTGGCCGGTCGTCACGGTAACAAGGGTATCGTATCGAAGGTGGTACGTCAGGAGGATATGCCGTTCCTCGAGGATGGTCGTCCCGTCGACCTGGTACTGAACCCGCTGGGTGTGCCGTCTCGTATGAACCTCGGTCAGATCTTCGAGGCCATTCTTGGTGCTGCCGGTAAGCGTCTTGGTGTGAAGTTTGCTACGCCTATCTTCGATGGTGCCAAGCTTGACGACCTTGCTGAGTGGACTGACAAAGCCGGACTGCCGCGTCTCTGTTCTACCCACCTGTACGATGGTGAGACCGGTGAGAAGTTCGACCAGCCTGCTACTGTGGGTATCACCTACTTCTTGAAACTCGGTCACATGGTCGAGGACAAGATGCACGCCCGTTCCATTGGTCCGTACTCTCTCATCACACAGCAGCCCCTCGGTGGTAAGGCACAATTCGGTGGCCAGCGTTTCGGTGAGATGGAGGTCTGGGCCCTTGAGGCATTCGGTGCCAGCCATGTGCTGCAGGAGATCCTCACCATCAAGTCCGACGATGTCGTAGGCCGTTCGAAGGCTTACGAGGCCATCGTCAAGGGCGATCCCATGCCTAATCCTGGTATTCCTGAGTCACTCAACGTGCTGCTGCACGAGTTGAAGGGTCTTGGTCTGAGCATCAAGATGGACTAATCGATAATTGATAATTGAAAATTGAAAATTGAGAAATATGGCTTTCAAGAAAGATACAAAGATCAAGAGTAATTTCACCAAGATTACCATCGGACTGGCTTCTCCTGAGGAAATTCTGGAGAACTCATGCGGTGAGGTTACCAAGCCTGAGACCATCAACTACCGTACCTACAAGCCTGAGCGCGACGGTCTGTTCTGTGAGCGCATCTTCGGTCCCACCAAGGACTATGAGTGTGCTTGCGGCAAGTACAAGCGTATCCGTTATAAGGGTATCGTCTGCGACCGTTGCGGTGTCGAGGTAACCGAGAAGAAGGTACGTCGTGAGCGTACGGGACACATCGAGCTCGTCACTCCCGTGGCTCATATCTGGTATTTCCGTTCGTTGCCCAACAAGATTGGTTATCTGCTGGGACTGCCAACCAAGAAGCTCGACGCCGTCATCTATTACGAGCGTTATGTCGTCATCCAGCCGGGTACATTGGCTGGCAAGAAAGACGGCGAGGGCAATCCTGCGCTGGGTTCACAGGTGTACGACCTGCTCTCTGAAGAGGAGTACAACGAGATCATGGACAACCAGGTTCCGCAGGATAACTACATGCTCGACGACAGCGATCCCAATAAGTTCATCGCCAAGATGGGTGCTGAGGCCATCTACGACCTGCTCGTCAAGCTTGATCTCGACAGTCTGTCGTATGAACTGCGCGACCGTGCCAACAGCGACTCCAGTGTCCAGCGTAAGAATGAGGCTCTGAAGCGTCTGCAGGTAGTCGAGGCCTTCCGTTCCAGCGTTGAAAAGGGCATCAACCGTCCTGAGTGGATGGTGATGAAGATCATCCCCGTCACACCCCCTGAGTTGCGCCCGCTGGTACCGCTCGATGGTGGCCGTTTCGCCACATCAGACTTGAACGACCTCTACCGTCGTGTCATCATCCGTAACAACCGTCTGAAGAGGCTGATTGAGATTCATGCTCCTGAGGTCATTCTGCGTAACGAGAAGCGTATGCTTCAGGAGGCTGTCGACTCGCTGTTCGACAACAGCCGTAAGTCCAGTGCCGTGAAGAGCGACTCCAACCGTCCGCTGAAGTCTCTCAGCGATTCACTGAAGGGTAAGCAGGGCCGTTTCCGTCAGAACCTGCTAGGTAAGCGTGTCGACTACTCAGCCCGTTCGGTTATCGTCGTCGGTCCTGAGCTGAAGATGGGTGAGTGCGGTCTGCCCAAGCTGATGGCTGCCGAACTCTACAAGCCGTTTATTATCCGCAAGCTCATCGAGCGCGGCATCGTCAAGACCGTCAAGTCTGCCAAGAAGATTGTCGACCGCCGTGAGCCCGTCATCTGGGATATTCTGGAGAACGTCATGAAGGGTCACCCCGTGCTCCTCAACCGTGCTCCGACACTGCACCGTCTGGGTATCCAGGCCTTCCAGCCCAAGCTCATCGAGGGTAAGGCCATCCAGCTTCACCCGCTGGCTTGTACGGCATTCAATGCCGACTTCGACGGCGACCAGATGGCTGTGCATCTTCCCCTGAGTAACGAGGCCATCCTGGAGGCTCAGATTCTGATGCTCCAGAGCCACAACATCCTGAACCCTGCCAACGGTGCTCCTATCACCGTGCCGTCTCAGGATATGGTGCTTGGTCTGTACTATATCTCAAAGATCCGTCCGGGTGCCAAGGGCGAGGGTCTCACCTTCTACGGTCCCGAGGAAGCCATCATTGCCCACAACGAAGGCAAGTGCGACCTCCACGCCCAGGTGAAGGTTATCGTCGACGACATCAAGGACGGCAAGCGCTACAAGCACATGGTAGAAACCTCTGTCGGTCGTGTCATCGTCAATGGCATTATTCCGAAGGAGGTAGGCTATGTCAATAAGATTATCTCTAAGAAGTCTCTGCGCGACATCATTGCCGACGTTATCAAGAACGTTGGTTTCGCCGAGGCCTGCGAGTTCCTCGATGGTATCAAGAACCTTGGTTACCGCATGGCCTACGAGGCTGGTCTGTCGTTCAACCTCGACGACATCATCATCCCCGAGTCGAAGAAAGACCTGGTGGAGAAGGGTAATGCCGAGGTGCAGCAGATTACCGAGAACTACAACATGGGTTTCATCACCGACAACGAGCGTTACAACCAGGTTATCGATACGTGGACACATATCAACAACGACCTTGGTAACGTGCTGATGAAGGAGATGACCGAGGCCGACCAGGGCTTCAACGCCGTGTTCATGATGCTCGACTCCGGTGCCCGTGGTAGTAAGGACCAGATTCGTCAGCTCTCTGGTATGCGTGGTCTGATGGCCAAGCCCCAGAAGGCCGGTGCCGAGGGCGCCCAGATTATTGAGAACCCCATTCTGTCGAACTTCAAGGAGGGTATGTCCGTGCTTGAGTACTTTATCTCTACCCACGGTGCCCGTAAGGGTCTGGCCGACACCGCCATGAAGACGGCTGACGCCGGTTACCTGACCCGTCGTCTCGTTGACGTTTCTCACGACGTGATTATCAACGAGGAAGACTGCGGCACGCTGCGCGGACTGGTCTGCACAGCCCTGAAGAATGGCGACGAGGTTATCTCTACCCTCTACGAGCGCATTCTGGGTCGTGTCAGTGTTCACGACATTATCCATCCTTCTACCGGTGAGCTCATCGTGGCTGCTGGTGAAGAGATTACCGAGCCCATCGCCCAGAAGATTGAAGAGTCACCCATCGAGTCTGTCGAAATTCGTTCCGTACTCACCTGTGAGTCGAAGCATGGCGTCTGCATGAAGTGCTACGGACGTAACCTTGCTACCCGCCGCATGGTACAGAAGGGTGAGGCCGTCGGTGTCATTGCCGCACAGGCTATCGGTGAGCCCGGTACTCAGCTGACGCTGCGTACCTTCCACGCCGGTGGTGTGGCTGCCAACGCAGCTGCCAATGCCAGCATCGTGGCCAAGAACGACTCGAAGATTGAACTCGAAGAGGTGCGTACCGTACCGTTCGACGAGGACGGCCGCGACTGCGAGATGGTTGTCAGCCGTCTGGGTGAGTTGCGTTTCGTCGACGTCAACACCAAGATTGTGCTCTCTACCGTCAACGTTCCTTACGGTTCGTCGCTCTACTTCAAGAATGGCGACACCGTCAAGAAGGGCGATAAGATTGCTCAGTGGGATCCCTTCAATGCCGTCATCGTTACCGAGTATGCCGGTACGCTGAAGTTCCACGACGTTGTCGAAGGTGTCACCTTCCGTGCAGAGACCGACGAAACGACTGGTTTGACCGAGAAGATCGTCACCGAGTCGAAGGACAAGTCACGTGTGCCGACCTGCGACATCATCAATGGCAACGGTGAGATTGTCGGAACCTATAACTTCCCCGTGGGTGGTCACGTTGTCGTCGAGGACGGTCAGACCGTCAAGACCGGTGAGACCCTCGTCAAGATTCCACGTGCTGCAGCCAAGGGTGGTGATATCACCGGTGGTCTGCCCCGTGTCACCGAGCTCTTCGAAGCTCGTAACCCGTCGAACCCCGCCATCGTCTCTGAGATCGACGGTGAGGTCACCATGGGTAAGGTGAAGCGTGGTAACCGCGAGATTGTTGTCACCTCGAAGACCGGCGAGCAGCGCAAGTACCTCGTCAGCCTGTCGAAGCAGATTCTGGTACAGGAGCACGACGCTGTGCGTGCCGGTACACCGCTCTCTGACGGTGTCATCACACCTGCCGACATCCTGGCCATTAAGGGTCCCACGGCCGTTCAGGAGTACATCGTCAACGAGGTACAGGACGTCTATCGTCTGCAGGGTGTGAAGATCAACGACAAGCACTTTGAGATTATCGTCCGTCAGATGATGCGCAAGGTCCAGATCAACGATCCTGGCGACACCTCGTTCCTCGAGCAGGAGATTGTCGACAAGCTCGACTTTGCTGAGGAGAACGACCGCATCTGGGGTAAGAAGGTGGTCATCGACGCTGGTGACTCCGAGAACATGCAGCGCGGTCAGATTGTTACCGCCCGCAAGCTGCGCGACGAGAACTCCTCGCTGAAGCGCCGCGACATGAAGCTCGTCCAGGTGCGCGATGCCGTTCCTGCCACGTCGACCCAGATTCTTCAGGGTATCACCCGTGCTGCCCTGCAGACCAAGTCGTTCATGTCTGCCGCATCGTTCCAGGAGACCACCAAGGTGCTCAACGAAGCCGCCATCCGTGGTAAGAGCGATAACCTCGAGGGCATGAAGGAGAACGTTATCAGCGGTCACCTCATTCCTGCCGGTACCGGCCTTCGCGAGTTCGAGAAGATCATTGTCGGCTCCAAGGAAGAGTACGAGCGCATGCAGGCCAACCGCAAGAACGTGCTCGACTTTGCTGAGGACAGCGTCATGGACTAAAAAAGTCGATTTCTATTTATAAGCAACGATATGGCTCAGGTTTTTCCTGGGCCATATTTTTTGTCTTTTCGTGGGAGAAGAGGCTGTCTTATTTACATAAAAACAGTTAACGTACTGCCTTTGTACGTCCTTTTTTTACGTCAGATTGTTGAAAAACACCGTAATTAACTGATAATCTGAAACTTTTTCCCGAAAATATTTGGTTATTTAAAAGATAATAACTAAATTTGTCCCCGAGTATAATAAAAAGCTATTAACAAAAACAATAAAGGTTATGAAAAAGAAAGTTTTTTTATTTGCAGTGGCAGCATTGGCGCTTGCCGCTTGTAGCAACGATGAGACCGTCTCTGTAACTCAGAGCGATGCAATTGCGTTTAGGCCGTTGGCAACAAATGTTACCCGTGCGGCAGATATTAACGCTTCTACTTTGGAAGGTACGGGGTTTTATGTGTCTGCAAGAAAGCATAGTGATAATGCCGAGTATTTTACAGATGTAGCTTATACTGTTTTCTCTACTCCTTCTGGCATAAAGACATGGACCTCTGCAAATCCATATTATTGGCCTGGAGATAATTCAGAACTGGATTTTTTTGCTTATGCCCCTAAAGCAGTTGGAGATAGCCATAATGACCAAATTACAGCACATGCTGACTATAAATCTTTTGAGATTACACCCTCAACTACAGCAGCTTCTCAAGTAGACTTGATATTCGCTAATGAAAATCAAAAAAAGAAATCAACTGATAATGCTGGTGTTGTGCTTAATTTTCATCACGCAGAATCAAAGATTGTTATTATGCTAAAAAACAGCAATCCTAATCTGACATTTACAGTTGGTAATGTCACCATTGGTAATGTAAAAGATAAAGGACAGTATGTATACACTGGTGTAGTAGACAGTCGCCTTAAGTATACTGACTGGGGATGGACTGGTGCCAGTAACACAACTTACACCCAAACTGTTTCTAATGGAAGTGCATATTCTACAAGCACCCCTGCGCAAGTCGGTGTTGACATGATTTTGGTACCACAAACCTTAACTCATGCCATAACCTATGCTTCAAGTGCTAACGGTGCTGCATTTAATGGATCATATATTAATGTAGAGCTTAAAATCCAAAATGCCACTGGTGGTGCCTATATAATTGGTGATGGTAGTACATTCAAGACGGCATTGTGGCCATTACCTGCTACAGAATGGGATCCTGGCAAGAAGTATATTTATACTGTTGACCTTGCAGGGGGTGGTTATAACCCGACTAATGTAAATGGAACTGATGAAAACTTAGACCCAGTTCTTGATGGTGCTGAAATTAAGTTCGTAACCGTCACTGTTGATGATTGGGATTCACAAAGCTATACTGTTGGTAATATGGTATTTGCAAAAGGTGGAACACATGCCGCCAATATAGCAGCAGAAGCAGGAGAATATACTATTACAATAACTGGCTTGACAAGTGGAGAGGCTATTTCAAGTGTATCGACAACAGTAGGTACAGTAACTCCTACTTCAGGAACTGTAGGAACTCAGGGAACGTTCTCTTTCAACTTATCAGTAGGTGCAAATACAGGCAGTGCAAGGTCAGTTGATATAGTTGTAACCGGTGCAAGCGGTGCTACCACTATTAATCTTACACAGGCTGCACCCTAAAGATTAATCTAAAAAGAATCGTCCTCTAACGGACTGTGAAGTTCAAGGACAGAATTCTTTTCAAGAGTCATAATAAAATAAAATTAAGCAAGCATGCCGCACTTCGAGAGTGTGGCATGCTTGCTTTCTACTTAACTATCAATTAATACCTTTTTATTCTGCCTAATCACGACGGGATTTTAATGCGTCACGTCGGGATTTTAATGCGTCATGTCGGGATTTTAACGCGTCACGACGAGATTTTAAAGAGAGGAGCACGCAAAGACATTAAGAGTGACGTGCAAAGACATTAAGAGTGACGTGCTCACAAAACTTTTGCACGGCATTAAAAAAGAGGGTGAAGTCACTCACATATTCAAGTATTTACTATACAATACTGAACAGGAACTGGGGGGCGCTGTATTCCCAACGGACGGTGCCGAAGCGGATAAGGCGGGCCAGAAGGGTGATAACCTTGTGGCGAGGGAGTTTGGACAGACTGACAATACGGTTCAGAGTGAGATGGTCTTCCTGCATAACGTCAAGCAGCAAACGGATGTCATCATCGTAGGTAATGACGGTACCTTGAGGCTTCTGTGATTCACGCCAAAGGGCAAGATGAACGGGCGAGGCCACAATATTCTCGTCGTTGATGCGGATGTAGGCGCGCTTCCGTCCTGTTTCATCCAGCGCACAGACGGGGCGTCTGACTGATGGCGGCACAGTGGCAATGACAATGGTCCGTAGCCCTCCCACTCCACTGGCCTTATCGGATGGGGCAGCATGAAACGTATCGAACTTGATGCTGGCCTCGGGCTTACAGAATTTGTAGGCCGCCTGGTGCATCATGAAAATCTCCTCCTCGCTGCGGACGCCAGAGAGATGGCCGTCGTCGCGGACACCAATGAGCAGGCGGCCACCGTCCGTATTGGCAAAAGCCGACACCGACTTGGCCAGCTTGCAGGCATCCACCACACGGTATTTGAAGTCCTGCTGCTGGTGTTCACCCTCGCTAATCAGTCTGAGAAGATAGCGTCTGTCGTCCATAGTGGCTGCAAAGGTAGTGCAAACCAAATGAAAAACCAAAGGAATTTGCAATAAAATAGGATGTAGAGCGTTATTATAATTGAGAATTGACAATTGATAATTGACAATTGATAAGAGTGAGAGAGAACTTATACCTGATCATATTGATGGTGGTGGCCGTACTCCTGACGGGGTGCGGTGCGGAACAGGCTATGAAGAAGGGTGACCGGTTCTATGACTTGGGCGAATACTTCGACGCTGCCACACAATATAAGAAGGCATACTCGCAGACGCCTGCCAAAGAACGGGCGCTACGCGGACAGCGTGCGCTGAAGATGGCTGAGTGCTACCGGCGCATCAACTATACGCAGAAGGCCATTGCGGCATACAACAATGTCATCCGCTACAAGCAGGCAGACTCGCTGACGCACCTGCATCTGGCGCAGCAGCTGATGAAGAACGGCAGCTATAAGGAGGCAGCCAAGGAGTTCCAGACGTTCTTAGACTCATTGCCCAACGATAATTCTCAATTCTCAATGATTAATTCTCAATTAGCCAAAACTGGCTTGAGGTCGGCCCAGCAGGCTCCAGAATGGAAGAAGCAGGGATCGGACTATACCGTGAAGCGCGAGAATTTCTTTAACTCACGACGTGCGGACTACTCACCCATGCTGGCTGGTGAGGAAAACAACCAGCTGTTCTTCACCTCGACGCGCAACCAGGCTAAGGGCGATGAGCTGAGCGGTATCACGGGTACGAAGAACGGCGACATCTTTGTGGCACAGAAGGACGACAAAGGCAAATGGCAACGCCCTGAGGTAATAGACTCGGAGCTGAACAGCGACTTCGACGAGGGTGTCTGTTCGTTCACACCCGACGGCCGTACGATGTACCTGACACAATGTAAGACCGACCCCGACTATCCACGCTATGCCACCATCATGACATCGAACCGCAGCGATGCCTCGTGGAGCAAGACTACGGAACTGAAGCTGACGCGCGACACGCTGTCGGCATACGCCCACCCAGCCATCAGTCCTGACGGACAGTGGCTCTACTTTACCAGCAACATGCCTGGCGGCTTGGGCGGCTACGACATCTGGCGCGTTCGTCTGACCACCAGTGGCGTTGGTGGCGTGGAGAATCTTGGAGCACCCATCAATACGCCTGGCGACGAGATGTTTCCCACCTTCCGTCCCAATGGCGACCTGTACTTCTCGAGCAACGGCCATGAGGGCATGGGCGGACTGGACATCTATATCGCAAAGCCAATTGAGAGTTTAGAATTGAGAATTGATAATTCTGATATGCCTGATTCATTAAATGCAACGGGTCAAGGTGATCAGAATTCTCAATCCTCAATTATCAATTATAAAATCGAGCATCCAGGTTATCCGCTAAACTCGCAGGGCGACGACTTCGGCATGACCTTCGAGGGACTGAAGAATCAGGGGTATTTCTCAAGTAACCGAGGCGACGGCAAGGGCTGGGACCACATCTATTCGTTCTATAATCCCGAAATCATCCAGACCGTCACGGGCTGGGTGTACGAGCAGGACGGCTACGAGCTGCCCCAGGGACAGGTGTACATGGTGGGCAACGACGGCACCAACCTGAAGTTGAGCGTGAAGGGCGACGGCTCGTTTACCCAGGAAATCAAGGCTGGCGTGGACTACGTGTTCCTCGGCACTTGCAAGGGTTTTCTGAACCATCAGGAACAGTTGCGCGTAGAACCCGTAACGAAGTCAGAGGAATACACGCTGCAATTCCCACTGGCCTCGATTACTGCACCCGTACTCATCGATAACATCTTCTACGACTTCGACAAAGCCACGCTGCGTCCTGAGTCTGCCGAAGCCCTCGACCAGCTGGTAGCACTGCTGAACGAGAATCCCAACGTCACCATCGAACTGTCGGCACATACCGACTACCGCGGATCGGAAGAATATAACAAGCGTCTCTCGCAGCGTCGTGCAGAGAGTGTTGTGAACTATCTGATAGAGCACGGCATTGCGAGCGACCGTCTGACGCCTGTGGGCTACGGCAAGGAGAGACCCAAGGAAATACGGCGCAAGGTGGCCGAGAAGTATCCCTTCCTGAAAGAAAAAGACGTCTTGACGGAAGAATTCATCAAGACGCTTGAAGATGAGGAACAGCAGGAGCAGTGCAACCAGCTGAACCGCCGCACGGAATTCCGTGTATTGCGCACTACTTACGGACTGTTTCCGAAGAAATAACCTCGCCTACTCCGACAAAAAGCAAACCAAACAGTATGACAGCCGCTGCCAGCAGGTTGACGCTAAACGACTGTGTGGACAGCGTGCGGAGCATGACCTCGAAGTGGACGGCCAGCAACTCCCAACCACGGAAGACGATGAACAACACCACGAAGACCGTGATGCAGAACGGCGTCCAAAGACGTGTGAACATAGAAGTCTGAGGGCTGAGTGATGGCTGAGTGGCCTCTATGCGCTGCATCACACGTTCTGTGAAGCCATCGTCGGCTATCTGCTGACTGGCTGCCTCGCTGAAAAACTGCTGTAACAAGCGTTCGTTATCTTCCATCATATCCATTCTTTCTTAAATAGTTAGCTAATTTCTCTTTGCCTCTGGACAGGTGAGACTTCACCGTTCCCTCTTTGAGGCCTGTAATCTTGGTAATGCCTGCAATGTCGTAGCCGTCAATGAGTTGCAAGGTGATGCACGTCCGCTCGTCAGGCTTCAACAGAGCTAAGGCGGCATAGAGGTCCATTTTGAGTGAAGAGTGTTGAGTGACGATTGAGGAATTTTTCTCGCTTTGCTGCGACGTAGAATGATGAATTCTCAATTGATCATCTTTCATCGGTATAGCCGACCATTCCTCATTCAACATTCCACATTCAACATTCTTCTTTCGATGGTGGTCGTAGAACACGTTGTAGGCTATACGCATGAGCCACGTCTGAAACGAGGAAAGGCCACGGAACTTCGAGATGTTCATGTAGGCCTTGATGAACGTGTCCTGAGCCAGGTCATCGCTCAACTGACTGTCTCCCAATGTCTGATGCAGGAAAAACCTGCGCACGGGTGACTGGTATCGGCGTACGAGCTCGTCGAAAGCCCGTTTGTTGCCGAAAACAGCCACCTGTGCTACGAGAGAGATGTCAGTGAGCGAAGCCATTTACTGTCGCGTCAAAGCGTTTTTTTCAGGAATGATGATCCACGCCACGATGTAGAAAGGAATGCCAGCAAAGGCCGTGAACAGCGTCAAAGCGGCATAGCCCAAACGTACTGCAACCGGATCGAAGTCCATATATTCTGCAAATCCTGCGCAAACACCGCCTAACACGCGGTCGTTGCTACGAAATAATCTCTTAGTCATAATCTCTATTGTTTAAATGTTGTCGTTATCGTTTTTATATAAATCTCTGTCGTTGTTCCTGCGAGCTGTACGCGAGGCAAACACCTTACCCAGTCCAATGCAGAACACCAAGGCACCGATGCCAAAGCCGACACTACCGGCTGCATAGCCCAGGAACACCATGAGTCCCACACCCACAAAGCACTGACGCATGCCTTTCTGATACTCGTCATCGCTGTCTAACGGTTTGTCTTCCAGTAGCTGGTCAGGAATGGGCTGTCCCTGCTGCATAGCCATCTGTGCGAGCTTCATCTTCTGCTTGCGGTTCTTGTTGATAAAGTAGAACAGCACGATGATAATCAATACGGGAGCCAGCACGAAGATGATGAGCAGTACACCCAGTACCATGATGATGCCTGCCAGATCCTTGCCTCGCATGCCACTGAAGGCATTGCGTATCACGCTTCCGAAGTCTTCGTCGTCAACCTCATAAGTTGTCGTATTACTACTCCAGGGAGAGGTCGGATAAGTGACGGTGACCTTTCCCTTGTGTTTCGTCACTGCCGTATCCGTACTCGTGGTATCGGAATAAACCTCAACGGCATCCTTGTTGGTTGAATCCACCAGTTCAGTCGGAGGCTGCGGTGTGTGACGGTGTTTCTGAGCAGCTGCCTGAACACCCATTCCGAGCGTCAGCAGCATTGCCAATGTTATCAGTACTTTCTTCATAGTCGTATTGTTTTGTCCAATTTATCAATTGTCAATTATCAATTGTCAATTATCAATTTGTTTACATTCATGTCTCCAGAACCACGTACATTATACTTATAGTCCTTGACTTTGCCTGAGAGCGTGATGTCGCCAGAACCTGTCAGATTGGCCTCAACAGCACCAGAATTGTCAAGCTGCATCTTAATGTCGCCAGAACCGACAACCTGCACGCCAGCCCACAATGTCTTCACGTTTCTTACATCCACATCGCCAGAACCTACGAGTGACACATTGATGCGGTCGCAGATGATGTCTTCAAACTTGATGTCGCCAGAGCCGTTCAACGTAATCTCGAGGTTGTCAGTATCTACGAGACCGTTACTCTCGAAGTCTCCAGAACCCTTCAGCTCAATGCCGAGGAAATCGGGAGAAGTCACATGGACCGTCACGTTATCTGCGTCAGACACTCCAAAGTTAATAATATCACCTTCACCCTTCATCCTGACCACCAGTTTGTTGTCTATCACAAAGGTTTCTACGTCGTTGAGAACTTTTAAGGGAGCCTCAACACGCACTGAGAACGAGTCAGCCTGTTGATACTTCACATCTAACGAACCTAACTGTTCTATGCGTTCAAAGCCTTTCAAATCGCGTTCATGCATTGCCTGGGGTTCCGTTTTGGAGTAATGCACCTTCAAACCATTACATGAACAGGAAGTCAACATTCCCAGAACCGCCACTGATAATAATAAAACCTTTTTCATAACTGCATCTTTTTTTTGTTTCTTTTTATCCGTTAGACGTAATAAATCAGCAATTAGTTGCAAAGGTAGGAAAAAAATTGTATCTTTGCAAACGAAATGGCAAATTTACCTGCGGCATTCAGTGAATACACGCGTCAACTGATGGGTGAGGAGCGCTTCGAACGATACCTGAAGTCGTTCGAGGAAGAACCACCTGTCAGCATCCGTCTGAATCCGATGAAGATAGAAGAGGACAGATGGAAGGTGGCAGATGCAGAGCCTGTACCCTGGTGCCGTAATGCCTTTTACCTGAAGCAACGTCCGAATTTCACCATGGATCCCTTGTTCCACGCTGGCTGCTACTACGTGCAGGAGGCTGCCTCGATGTTCCTCGACACTATTTTTACACAGCGGAACCGACCCTATTGTGTAAAAAACGTGCTGGATATGTGTGCGGCACCTGGCGGAAAGTCGACGCTATTGCGTGCTGCCCTGCCCGACGACTGCGTGCTCTATTCCAACGAGCCCATCCACAATCGCGCCAACATCCTATTAGAAAACGTCACCAAGTGGGGCTACCCGAATCATGTCGTCACCAACGCCTATCCCAAGGACTATCGTGCGTCGAAAATGAAGTTCGACGTCATTCTCTGCGACGTGCCCTGCTCCGGAGAAGGCATGTTCCGCAAGGACGAGACCACCATCCGTGAATGGAGTCCGCAGAATGTAGAGAAATGCTGGCGTCTGCAACGCGACATTGTCAGCGATGCCTGGCCATGTCTGAATGCCGGCGGTCTTTTTATATATAGTACGTGTACCTTTAATATAAAAGAGAACGAGGAAAACATCCGCTGGATGCTGGAAACGTTCCCCGATGCTGAGGTGCTGCCCATCGAGGTGAAGCCCGAATGGAACATCACGGGTTCACTGCTCGAAGGCTTCAACGAGCCCGTCTACCGTTTCATTCCTGGCATCTCGCGCGGTGAAGGATTATTCATTTGCGTGCTAAGAAAAGGGCGTCAGCACACTGTAGAGCATCTACAGCAATGCTGTAAACCATCTACAGAAGTATTGTACAATATCCACAACAAAGTTGTAAAGCATCCACAACAAAGTTGTAAAGTATCTACAGGAAAGCTGTGCAGCATCCACAACAACACTGTAAAGCATCTACAGGAATACTGCAGGATTCCGCAACAAGCCGTGCAGCACGAACTTACTTATTATCAAGCTATTAGCTATCTTCGCGGAGAGGCGCTCATACTACCAGAAAACACGCCACGCGGTGAGGTTGCGGTCACTTTTCAAGGACATCCCTTAGGAATGGTGAAGAACATCGGCACACGTGCCAACAACCTCTATCCCAAAGCATGGCGAATCAAGACAACACATATACCCACTGAATATGAAGCAATACTTAGACATACTTGACCGTATCCTCAAAGAAGGAACGGTGAAGGGTGACCGTACAGGAACGGGCACCATCAGCATTTTCGGCACACAGAGCCGTTATCCGCTCAGCGAGGGCTTTCCCTTGCTGACAACCAAAAAGCTGCACCTGAAGTCCATCATCTATGAACTGTTGTGGTTCCTGCAGGGCGACACCAACGTGAAATACCTACAGGAGCATGGCGTACGTATCTGGAACGAATGGGCCGACGAGAACGGCGAACTAGGTCCCGTCTATGGTCACCAATGGCGTGCATGGCCAGACTACAACGGTGGTGTCATCGACCAGATACAATATGTAGTAGACCAGCTGAAAACCAATCCCAACTCACGCCGCATGATAGTCTCTGCGTGGAATGTCGCCGAAGTCAACAAGATGGCACTGCCCCCGTGTCACACCATTTTCCAGTTTTATGTCGACTATCCTGACGGCCCTGATGGCCAGGGACGACTGTCGCTGCAACTCTATCAGCGCAGTGCCGACACCTTCTTAGGGGTGCCGTTTAACATCGCCTCGTATGCCCTGCTATTGCAGATGATGGCCCAGGTGACAGGCTTCAAGGTTGGCGACTTCATCCACACTACGGGAGACACGCATCTCTACCTGAACCATCTGGAACAAGCAAAGTTACAGCTCACTCGTGAACCCCGTCCCTTGCCCACGATGAAGATTAATCCTGACGTGAAGAGCATCTTCGACTTTCAATTTGAAGACTTCGAGTTAGAGGGCTATGACCCTTGGCCACACATCAAGGCCGAAGTTTCGGTGTAATTGAAAATTGAGAATTGAGAATTGAGAATTATGATTACCATCATTGCTGCAGTGGCCAGGAACAGGGCCATTGGTTTCGAGAATAAGCTCATCTACTGGTTGCCCAACGACCTGAAACGGTTCAAGGCGCTGACCACAGGTCATACTATTGTAATGGGGCTGAACACCTACAAGAGTCTGCCAAAGGGAGCACTGCCTAACCGCAGAAACTGTGTACTGACCCGTTCTACGAAGGAATTGCCTGGCTGTGAATGTTTTGCCTCGTGGGACGAATTCCTTATCACCTGCAAGCCCGACGAGGACATCTATATCATCGGTGGTGCCAGCATCTACCGCCAGTTCATTGACAAGGCCGACCGTCTGTGTCTGACCGAAGTCGACGACACACCGTCAGAGGCAGACACCTTCTTCCCCGACTACAGCGAGGGTTGGCGCATTGACAAAAAAGAAGCCCATCCCAAGGATGAGCGTCATGCTTTCAACTATGCCTTCGTAGACTACGTCAGGGTTTAACTCTTACTTCATACATTTTACTTCTTACTTGCCGTCAGGCAATACCTCTTAATTCTTACATCTTACTTCTTACTTGCCGTCAGGCAATACCTCTTAATTCTTACATCTTACTTCTTAATTCTGCCCTGCGTAGCAGAGTAGTTGATGTTCAAGGCACCGGCACGCCGTAGAGCCTGTTTGACGTCGTTGATGACGCCCATCGGTGTCTGACGGTCAGCACGGATGCTGACAACCATGTGCTGGCGGGCATCCTCAGACATCTTGTCACGTTCCTTTTGTATTTCGTCATCCAGCTGGTCCACAGTGACATAACGGTCATTCAGTTGGATACGAGACTCGTTGGATACCACTTTTCCATGACCATCAACGGGTTTGCCGATGAAGATATAGACAAGTCCCCTGCGGTTACTCTTCTCCAGTTCCGTACCCTGCGGCACTACATGTTGTACTTGCGGACTGACCTGTCGCATGTGGGTGACAATCATGAAGAAGAAGAGAACCGTGAAGATAAGATCGGGCATAGCTGCCAAGTTCAATCCTGGCAACTCACGCTTTTGTCTATTTCGGAACCTACTCATCTATTTTACCTTTTCACTATTACCATTTACCCCTTCCGTAATACGCTGGGGATAACGCTCCATGATGGCTGCACGCTGAGCATCCGTACACTGACTGAAGGGATGATGGTAGCGCGTCTGCGCCATTTTTTCCCGTAAAGAGCGGTAGGCTGCCACGACGGCATTCTGCATCTCGAAATACGCATTATAGCTGGTCTTGCTGTCGGTCTGTACAGCAATGATATGCCGGTCGGTCTGGCGGGAAGCCACAAACGACTCCACCTCTTGTTGAAGTTGCTGGAGAGTAACGGCCTGGTCGTTGCAAAACAAGGCATCATTGGCATCAATCCTTATTTGCAGCACATCACTCTGGTGAATGTCCACCTGTTCCTGTTGCTGTTCATCGATAGGAGGCAACTTACGACCCAGTCCCTTGTCACTGTCCATAGACGATGTGACCAGGAAAAACACCAACAGCATGAATGAAATGTCGGCTGTCGATGTCGTGTTGAGTTCGGGTACTTCCCTGCGCTTTCTACGAAACACGGCCTATTCCTTCCCTTCCTTAACTTCTTTAACTTTCTTAGCTTCTTTAACTTCCTTATCTTCCTTAACTTCCCCAATCCTCTTATTGTCCATCCAGAAAGAACGGGTAGCAGAGACCAGTACAGCAATAATGGCCACAAAGAGAGTGATATACATCAGCCAAAGCATGATGTCTGCCAAAAAGAGATAACCTGCTTCAACCATTGTTCTTCATTTTATATTGGGAAATCGTATCCATCAGCATAATAGCACATTCCTCCATGTGGGCCGTCAGACGCTCTATCTTGGCAAGAATGTAATTGTAGAAGAATTGCAGCACGACGGCTACAATGATACCGAAGATGGTGGTGATAAGCGCCACCTTCATGCCCTCGGCGACAATGGTAGGATTAATGTCACCAGCTGTTTGTATGCGGTCGAAAGCCATTACCATACCTATCACCGTTCCCAGAAATCCCAGCGACGGTGCTATAGCGATAAACAGACGAATCCACGTGCAGCCTTTCTCCATCTTGGAAATCTGCACCTCGCCATAGTTGGTCAGCTGACGGTCTATCTGATCCAGCGGCTCCTTCATGTGAAGCAGTCCCTGATAACAGATGCTGGCCACTGGTCCGCGTGTATCCCGACAAAGGTCCTTGGCGCCCTCAACGTCGCCCTTCGACAGCCGGTCGTCCACGTCACGCATCAGTTTGCGAGTGTTGACCTCCGAGAGTGTCAAGTAAATGATACGCTCGATGCAGAAGGCAAGACCCAACACGAGAGCCATCGCTACCAGCGACATGAAACTTGCCGAACCTTCCATGAATTTCCGCTTCAGCTGTTTGTGCAGCCCACCGCCCTGTTCAGTAGCAGCCGACTTAGTTTCCGTGAATTCCGCTTCTAATGCTGCCATGGCCGAGTCGGCCGAAATGGGTGCCATGTCTGCCTCCGACAAATCGATAGAGTCGTTCTTTAGCGACTGTGCGCTCGACGTCACTACTACCAGTCCTGTCAGGAGCAAAAAGATAATGATTTTCTTCATATTCTACGAATGCACTATTAATTCGAGCGCAAAGGTAATAAAAAAAGTGAGAAGAGAGAAGTAAGAAGTAAGAAGTGAAAAGCTTTTTCTTTCAAATTAATGTTATTTAACCCATGATACCACGCATAGTTTCCACATTATTTGTATTTTTGCAATCACAAATCTGAATACATCTATTATTTAAGACAAACTATGAGTAACATCAAACTTGACATCACAAAGGCTGCGTGCTTCCTGGAAGCTGGCGCAGTGAAGGCTTTTGAGCCGAAGGTAAAGGCCGCTCAGGAGGCTTTGGAGAATGGCACATGCCCTGGTAACGACTTTTTAGGTTGGCTGCATCTGCCCACAGAGATCACACCCGCCTTCCTCGATGAGATTGAGGCTTGCGCAAAGGTGCTGCGCGATAACTGCGAGGCTGTAGTCGTTGCAGGTATCGGTGGTTCGTACTTAGGTGCCCGTGCCGTTATCGAGGCACTGAGCAACTCGTTCGGCTGGCTGATTCAGGACGGCAAGAATCCCACCATCCTCTTTGCAGGTAACAACATCGGCGAGGACTATCTCTTCGAGTTGACTGAATACCTGAAGGGTAAGAAGTTTGGCGTCATCAACATCTCTAAGTCGGGTACTACCACTGAGACTGCCCTGACCTTCCGCCTGCTGAAGAAGCAGTGCGAGGCCCAGCGCGGCAAGGAGGAGGCCAAGAAGGTCATCGTGGCTGTAACGGATGCCAAGCGCGGTGCTGCCCGTACATGTGCCGACAAGGAGGGTTACAAGAGCTTTATCATTCCCGACAACGTGGGTGGTCGTTTCTCAGTGCTCACTCCGGTGGGTCTGCTGCCCATTGCCTGCGCTGGTTTCGATATCAAACAGTTAGTGAAGGGTGCTCAAGACATGGAGAAGGCTTGTGGCAAAGACGTTGCCTTCGACGAGAACCCCGCTGCCCAGTATGCTGCCGTACGCAATGCTCTGTATGGCAAAGGCAAGAAGATTGAAATCATGGTGAACTACCAGCCTAAGCTGCACTTCGTCAGCGAATGGTGGAAGCAGCTCTATGGCGAGAGTGAGGGTAAGGACAAGAAGGGTATCTTCCCTGCCAGCGTAGACTTCACTACCGACCTGCACTCGATGGGTCAGTGGATTCAGGACGGCGAGCGCACTATCTTCGAGACGGTCATCTCTATCGAAGAGCCTGAGAAGAAGCTGCTGTTCCCCAGCGACGAGGAGAACCTCGACGGTCTGAACTTTCTGGCCGGCAAGCGTGTGGACGAGGTGAACAAGATGGCTGAACTGGGTACTCGTCTGGCTCACGTCGATGGTGGTGTTCCCAACATCCGCATCAGCGTTCCCAAACTCAACGAATACTACATCGGTCAGCTGATTTACTTTTTCGAGATTGGCTGCGGCATCAGCGGTAACGTGCTTGGTGTCAACCCGTTCAACCAGCCTGGTGTGGAGGCTTACAAGAAGAATATGTTTGCCCTGCTCGACAAGCCTGGCTACGAAGAGGACAGCAAGGCCATCAAGGCACGCATTGCAAATGAATAATTTTTAGCAGCGGACTACAGGACTAACAGGACTATGTTGCGCATCATGTAACAAAAAGAGAAAAAAGTCCTTAAGTCCTGTAGTCCTTGCAAAAAACTAATTGATGAAAGAAATAATTAAGAAGTATTTAGAGAAGCACGGTTTTGAGCGGTTTTGTCCCAAAGCCGTGCTTTTCGATATGGACGGCGTCATCTACGACTCCATGCCCAACCACGCCGTTTCGTGGCACGACGCCATGCAGGATTTCGGCCTCGACATGCCGTATGAAGGGGCTTACCAGTGTGAGGGTATGCGGGGTGTGGAGACTATCAGACTGCTAACACGCCAACAATGGGGGCGCGAAATAAGCAACGACGAGGCTCAGCAGATGTATGCCCATAAGGCCGAGGTGTTTGCCCAGCGTTGTAAAGAGTATCCTGCCAACATCATGCCTGGCATTAAGACGCTGATGCAGCAGATCAAGGCTGATGGTCTGAAGATATGCGTAGTGACAGGCAGTGCCCAGCATGCCTTGCTCGACAAGCTGCTGATAGATTTCGAAGGATTGCTCAAAGAGGAACTTATCGTGACGGCTTTCGACGTCAAACACGGCAAGCCTGCCCCTGAGCCGTATTTGAAAGGTATGCTGAAATGTAACACAGAACCTTGGCAGACCATCGTGGTAGAGAATGCCCCATTAGGTGTCCGTGCCGCTGTTGCTGCCCGCTGCTTCACGATAGCCGTCAATACGGGTCCCCTACCCGACCAAGTATTGGCCGATGAAGGAGCGAACCTCATCTTCGACAAGATGACAAGTCTCAGTGAGGCATGGCATGATTTCTATACGCCGTCCTCGTCGTCAGCAGCGGATTCATGATCGGGAGCACTGGTATCCAGTTGGGTATCCTGCTTGACATCCAAATCACCCATCCGCGACAGGCGCATCACCAGAGGTATATACTCATCCGTCTGGGGATGACCTACACTGGCAGCAAATATCAGCCAGTCGCCGTCGGCCTTATCGAAGACAATACCCTCCAAAATACCCGTACGTCGGAAGTCTTCCGTGATATACGTTGAAAAGAACGACTTCGTAAACGAACGGCTGAAGAATACAGAGCCATCGCTACGCGATACCACCACTTGGAAAGTATTGTCAACAAATTGCTGACCCGTCTCATCCTTTACCATCGGCAGCGAATCGCAAGGCTGACGGTGTACTGCTACATGGTATGTCTTACCAATCCATTCCACATCGCGCTCATCATCATATTCCTGCATTTTCACCGGCGACGAGGGCTTCACGGTCTCTACGCGCTGCGTGATGATGTTATCACTCTTTTTCTTTTCCGAACAGGCTGACATCATCAGCATCATACCGACTGCAGCGGTTACTATCAATACTTTTTTCATATCCTTAAACTATTATTTCTCCTAATTTCTTGCAAAGGTACGAAAAAAAAAAGAAAATCCCGCCATCTCTGACGGGATATTTGTTGTCCTGAGTTATCTTCTTAAAACAAAAGGATGCTTACCAATTTCTAGAAGAGGCACGCTAGCCTCGATACACTATGTTAACCTAAATCACTATGATTAATACGTATTCAAATGAAAATCTCTCAGTCACAACTACTTTATTTGACGGCAAAATTATGAAAAGTTTAACGAGAAATCAAAAAAAATCGATAAACGATAGCTTTTTGAGATTTTTTAGCTATTTATACAGCAGAAACCCTGGTACACCTTATGACATACAACACGTTACGGATAACGCGGAAACTAATGTCATAACCCATAAAAGGCATCACATATTCACGCATTTCATCATCGTGATAATGAGGACGCGGATCTAAAGAAAGGACCTCTCGAAGTGTTTGTAGGTCTGGATCGCTGAAAAGCTTACTCAACTCCGACGGAATATCTACTTGAAGACGTTGCCACGACGTGTGTTCCGTGAATCCGCCTCGGGCTTCAGGATGACTATCCACATAGGCCAGGTATGGCTTTATATCAAAGATGGGCGTACCATCCATTAAGTCAGCGCCGACAACATCAATAGAAGGCTTTGAAAAGTCTATGTTGACAATACGTACTGATGACAATCCCAGATTATTGGGACGGAAGGGTGAACGCGTGGCCCACACTCCCATTCGTTTGTTTCCACCCAACAGCGGCGGTCTAACCGTTGGATGTTTCTCTGCTTCCGCATTTTCAGAGAACCCCCATATCAGCCAAAGGAAGTCGTATTCTTCCAAACCGCGCAGTGCTTCTGTATTGCTATATGAAGGGGCGAACTCTATAGTTCCACGCAGGCTGCTGACAATGCCGCTTTGACGTGGAATGCCGAATTTTGATGTAAACGGTGAACGAAAGAAAGCTATCGGTTCAATCTTCATGGAGCACTATCCACTCGTCGTCTTTATTTCGTACCTACAATATGAGTCTTGGGTAGTTCCTTATTGCGGCGATTGACGACGGTAACGACAGACTGTGCCAGATTAATGAAAGCCAGACCTGTCGCCGTATCACTGTTGAGGGCAGCAGGTTCGCCAGCATCGCCACTGTCGCAGATGCTCTGAACGAGGGGTATCTGTGCTAACAGGGGAACGTTCATTTCCTGAGCTAATCGCTTGCAACCTTCCTTGCCAAAAATGTAATACTTGTTCTCTGGCAGTTCTGCAGGGGTAAACCACGACATATTCTCGATGAGCCCGAGAATGGGTACGTTGACCTTCTCGTTGCGATACATGTCGATACCTTTGCGAGCGTCGGCCAGTGCCACCTGCTGAGGCGTCGAGACGATGACAGCCCCAGTGATGGGCAACGTCTGCAACAATGTCAAGTGAATGTCTGAGGTGCCTGGAGGTGTGTCGAGGATGAAGTAGTCGAGTTCTCCCCAGTCGGCATCGGCAATGAGCTGCTTTAGGGCGCTGGTGGCCATGCCGCCACGCCACAGCGTCGCCGTGTCGGGACTGACGAAGAATCCGATGCTCAGCATCTTGACACCGTAAGCCTCGATAGGACAGATGAGGTCGCGGCCGTCTTTCTTGACAGCATAGGGGCGCTCGTCCTCCACATGGAACATCTTGGGCATGGAAGGTCCGAAGATATCGCAGTCGAGTAGTCCCACCTTATATCCCAAACGTGCCAAAGCAATGGCCAAATTGGCAGAAACGGTGCTCTTGCCAACGCCACCCTTGCCAGAACTCACGGCAACGATATTCTTTACGCCGGGCAACAATTGGTCACCCTTGGGACGGGGAGCTGTCTTGAACTCCGTCTCGATGGTGACATCAATAGGGATTTCGGCGGGGGAACCGCCGAACATACTGGCACAGTGATACTTGATAGCTGCCTCAGCCGACTTGACGGTTGACTTCAGGAAAGGGTCGGTGTCGCGCGGAAATTCCAGCACGACCTTCACTTTCCAAGGCTCACCCTCCTGAGCAGGAGCGGCTACCGACGGGGTGTCGGCAACCATTCCGCTCTCTACGAGGTTTTTCTTCGTGCCGGCATACGTTACCGTAGCCAGCGCATCCATAATCAGTTGGGGGTATAATGTCATACCTCGTTTTACGCTCTTATTGCTTGTTTTTACTTTTTACCTTTACTTGTTCTCCTTGACGCCCTTTTGTTTGGCCCATTTCTTGTCGGCATCATACACTTGCCTGCTGCCCCTCGGAATGAGGATGACAGGATTGGAACCCTTGAAGGTGTCGCCAGCAATGGAGGGAGGTGCTGGGCTATTGATAGTCACTGTTCTCAACGCCTTACACTCCTGGAAAGCAGAGCCGCCAATCTCCTTCAGTGTAACGGGCAAGTCAACAGTTGTCAGCTGGCTGCAACCCTTGAAGGCATCGCCACCAATACTCTTCAGACCGTTAGAGAAGTTCAGCGTCTGAAGTGACTGGCACTTCTCAAAAGCTGCGTCCTCGATAGTCTTCAGCGCTGCAGGCCAGTTGATTTCAGAAAGCATGGTGCAGTCGCAGAAAGCGTTACGACCAATGCGTTTCACAATGTTCGGCAGCGTAATGCTACGCAGACTTGTACAGCCTTGGAAGACTTCGGTCTCTATCTCGTCAATCAGGTTGCCGACGGTGACACTCTCCAGGCTGACACACTTCTCAAAAGCGTGGTCACCAAGACTCTTCAGCGAGTTGGGCAGTACAATGCTCTTCAGGCTTGTACACTTCTGGAAGGCATAGTCCTTGATCTTTGTCATACCGTCGGGGAGTGTGATGTCAGTCAGCTGTGCGCAGTCCTCGAAGGCATGGCTGCTGATTTCCTTCAGTCCTTCTGGCAGCGTAATGCTCGTCAGACTTGAGCAGCCCTTGAAGGCACCTGTGTTGACATCCGACAGGTTACCCTCCAACTTCACGGTTTCCAATGACTTACAGTTGGTGAAGGCGATCATGCCAAGGCTGGAAATACGCTCCAGGTTGACGCTCTTCAGACTCTTACAGCCCGAAAATGCGTTGGCACCAATTTTCTGGACGGACGCCATCTCGATAGCTTCCAGATTGCTACAGCCGTCGAAAGCTGCCGACTCAATTTCATCGGTAGAACTGGGAAGCACAATGCTGGTCAGGCTCTCACAGTCCTTAAAAGCTGAACCGCCAATCTTCTTGACATCATCGGGGATATTGATGGATTTCAGGGACTTACAGCCGCTGAATGCCTGAACGGCGACCTCATTCAGACCACTGGGCAGCTCTATGGCCATCAGGCTCTTACAGCCCTCGAAGGCCTCGTTACCGAGAACGTTCAAACCTGCTGGCAGAACGATGTCCGTCAGATTCTCGCAGTTCTGGAAAATCTCGCGGCCGGTGCTCTTCACACTCTGCGGCAACACAGCCTTTTTCAGGTTTTTGGCACCAGCGAAGAGTCCTGCGGGCAACTCGTCAGCCTGTGTCTTCATACCGTCCTTGACATTGCTCTCAATGATAGTGGCTCCCGACAGGTCGATGGAGTTCACCAGACATTCGCCGGGATTCTTGCTATCGGTCTTGGTGCGTGCCACAATCTGCTGTAACAGTTTGAGGTCGGCACCGTTGAGCGGACCACTGACTTTTAAATCAGTGATCTTAAAGCGCTGGTTTTCGGCAATCTTAGTGGATAACTGGCCTGCACTGTCAACTGTGACATCGAGGCTTTGCTGTGCCATGGCGAGCATTGGAAGTGCTGCCATGATAATGGTCAATAGTTTCTTCATATCGTTTGATTGTTTTGTTATTTGGCTTTTTCTAATGAACTTCGTTTATCACGATGATAGGAACGGTAGTCGTCGAGTTCTATCTCCACATCGGGCTCCTCCAGTTCGCCGCTTCCTGGCAGACGGAACTGCATGTACTTGATACTCAGCCCCCGTGCCATCCACATACCTTCGTAATAAGTTTGGATGGAGGCGGCCATCGCAAGACTGCCCTCAGCGGCCGCACCGCCCTGTGCGCCCTGGCCATAGAGGTCGCTGGTGCTGGCCAGTACGGGCAGGTGGTTCTTCTCCACGAGCAGTGTGGTGTAGGTAAAGAGGAAGTTGGAGTCGGTCTTCAGGTGGATGATGCCGCCGTCCACCAGGAAATGGCGGTAGCGGTTGAGGAACCACGACGATGTCAGTCGCTTGCGCGGATTCTTCATCTGCGGGTCACTGAACGTCAGCCATATCTCCTGCACCTCGCCTTCGCTGAAGAAGCGGTCGATGATTTCGATGTTGGTACGCAGGAAGGCGACGTTCTTCAGCCCTTCCCGGACGGCCTGCGTGGCACCGGTCCACATGCGGGCGCCCTTGATGTCGACGCCGATGAAGTTGACTTCCGGATATAGCTTGGCAAGCCCTACGGTGTATTCACCCTTACCGCATCCCAGTTCGAGCACGATGGGGTGATCGTTATGGAAATAGTCCTCATGCCAGCGACCCTGCATGGGGAAATCAGCGTGTCCCAACGCCCCATAGGGATATTGGAACACGCAGTCGTAGGTTTCCATATCGGCGAACTTCGCCAGCTTGCCTTTACCCATTATTCAATGACGACGGTAGTCCAGCCGTGCTTGTCTTCAATCTCGCCATATTGTATACCGCGCAGGGTATCGAAAAGCTTCTTCGACATGGGACCGGGCTTCTCGCCGAACGAGTAGCGCTTGCCGGTGTCGAGGTCGTCGATGTAAGAGATGGGACTGATGACGGCAGCCGTACCACAGGCACCAGCCTCCTCGAAGGTCTCGAGCTCCTCCTCAGGAATGGGACGGCGCTCCACCTTCATGCCAAGATCCTCGGCAACCTGCATCAGCGACTTGTTGGTAATAGAGGGCAGGATGCTCGTCGACTTCGGCGTGATGTACGTGTTGTCCTTGATACCGAAGAAGTTAGCAGCACCGCACTCGTCCATGTATTTCTTTTCTTTAGCGTCCAGATAGAACTCGCAGGCATAGCCTTTCTCGTGGGCTAGGTTGTTGGCGAACAGAGAGGCTGCGTAGTTGCCGCCCACCTTGTACTTACCGGTACCGAGAGGAGCCGAACGGTCGTAGTCACGGATAATGACATAGGGGTTGGCAGCGAAACCGCCTTTGAAGTACGGACCCACGGGCGTGACGAAAATCAGGAAGCAATACTCCTTGGCAGGATGAACACCTACCTGGGCCGACGTGCCGATGAGCAACGGACGGATGTACAGCGTGGCACCGCTCTCGTACGTCGGAATCCACTCCTGGTTCAGACGAACAACCTTCTTCACCATCTCTGTAAACAGCTCTGTGCTCACCTCAGGCATCATGATACCACGGCAGGTAGACTGCAGACGGGCGGCATTCTCGTCAACACGGAAGATGCGCACCTTGCCGTCCTTACAGCGGTAGGCTTTCAAACCCTCGAAAGCCTCCTGACCGTAGTGCAGACACGTGGCTGCCATGTGCAGGTTCAGATACTCGTCGGAGCATACCTCTATCTCGCCCCACTTGCCGTCACGATAGTAACAGCGTACGTTGTAGTCGGTCTTCATGTAACCGAACGACAGACTACCCCAGTCTAAATTCTTCATAATACTTATTGATATTAAAAACTTCGATTTTGCTTGCAAAAGTACGCAAATTCTTGCGTTTTTGCAAGAAAAAAGACGTAAAAGTTAATTAGCGCGAGTTTTTTTACTCAGCTTCGGCATTTATCTTCTGGAGTTCGGCTTCTGTCTTGGCCAGTTTGTCCTTACAAAACTTGATGAGTTGCTGTGCGGTTTTCAACTGCGCAGCTATTTCATCAATATCAAACTCGTTGGCTTCCATTTTACGGACAATAGTTTCCAACTGGGCCAGTGCTTCTTCGTATTTCTGATTCTCGTTCATAGTCTTCCTTTTTTTACCTTTTTACTTTTTTACCCTTTTTACCGTTGAAATGATGGTTCCTTTCTCTACTCGGGTTTCTATTTCGTCACCTGGGTGCAGCTGTTGTGGGTCACGCACAGCGTGGCCATCCTTGATTGTAATGCTATAGCCTCTGGCAAGTAAAAGACGGGGGTCAAAGCCTTGTAGTTGGAGCGTGATTCGCTCCAGCAGGTGCTGCTGGTCAGTCAGTCGTCGTCTGATGGCTACCGGCAGACGATTCTCAAGCAGTTCTATACGATGGCGACCATCTATCAATGTGCGCATGGCAAGTGTGGGGATAAGTGTAGCCAAATGACTGATGCGTTGCTGTTGCTGGCGGATATGGTCAGTAACGTAATGGTCAATGAATGTCTCTGCGCGTTCGATGCGTTCCAAAACGTGTTTCAGATTATCAACCAGGAATGCGGCAGCAGCCGTAGGCGTCTTGACACGCAGGTGGCTGACCATATCAAGGATACTCTCGTCACGGTCGTGGCCAATACCCGTAATGATGGGCAAGGGGAATTGTGCGACATTCTCTGCCAGGGCAAGGGTGTCGAAACCGCTGAGGTCCGCGGTGGCGCCGCCACCGCGGATGATAACGACTACGTCGATGGTGTTGATGCATTGATAGACAGAGTTCAGGGCTGCGATGATGCTTTGCTCCACTTGTTCTCCCTGCATAATGGCCGGGAAGAGAGTTACGTCGAAGTGGAAGCCATAGTCGTTATCTTCCAAATGCCGACAGAAATCGCCATAGCCGGCAGCATTGGGGGCACTGATAACAGCAATGCGCTGTGCAAAGAGAGGTATGCACAACTCGCGTTGCATATCAAAGATGCCTTCTTCCTTCAGCTGGCGAATAATTTCCTGGCGTTTACGGGCCATATCGCCGATGGTATAGGTAGGGTCGATGTCGCTGACAATCCACGAAAAGCCGTATGCCTCGTGATATTGGGCATAGACGTGCAGCAGCACCTTCATGCCAGCACGGAGCGGCTGACCGGTGGCCCGTTCGAAGTGCGGTCGAAGCATCTGCCACGTCTGTCGCCAGCATTTAGCTGAGGCACGGGCTACTGGGGTATTCGTGCTATCGTCCTTTTCGATGAGTTCCATGTAACAGTGGCCTCCATGCTCGCGACATTCACTCAATTCAGCCTCTACCCAATATTCATCGGGCAGACTCATCTCAATGGCATTGCGTACGAGACCGTTGAGCTCAAGCAGTGTCAGTCGCGTTTCACTTCTCATAATCCACTTTTCCAATCATGTAGGCACGCCAGAAGTTGGGTATGCCGTAACCATAGATATTGTCCGGGTGCTCTGCATTGGAACTAGTCTGGCGGATGAGTTCAATGATTTCCTCTGCCGTCTTGTTGCGCAATGCCTGCCACAGACATGCAGTAAGTCCGCAGACGATAGGTGACGAGAAGGAGGTGCCCATGTCGTCGATAATCACGCCACGGCCGTTAACAAGCCGTGCCGGAGCGCCGATGGCCACAACATCGGGTTTCACGCGCTGATCCTGTGTGGGGCCAACGCTACTGAAGGGTGCTATCTTATGCGGTTCGTCGGCCAGCATGGCTCCTACGGTCAGAATATGGTCAGCATCGGAAGGAACGCCTATTTTCTTCCACGTTCCCATACCGGAATTGCCGGCAGAATTGATGAGAATAATGCCTTTCCGTGCCAGCATGGATGCCGAACGGCTGACGAAGGCCGAACGTCCATCCAGTTGCCATTGCTTATACGACATGTCGGCATGGTCATACTCATTGTAACCTAACGACGAGTTGATGAGGTCGCAACCTACGGAGTCGGCAAACTCAGCGGCCATGGTCCAGTAGTCTTCTTCCACTTCCTGCTCAATCTGCTGATCTTCCGAGCGCAGTAGCCAGTAGGAAGCCTTGGGCGCGGAACCTATATAATAATAAGGTACGTTGATGGCCATAGCCGACAGCACCTTCGTGCCATGGTCAGTTTCGGCAAAAATGCTTGGTGACCGTGGCATAACGAAGTCCTGATGTCCGCGGATGTCGACGCGCTGGAAGGCAGGAATCTTGTCGACATTCTTGAAGCCGCCGTCGATAACAGCTATCATCATGGCCTCGCCACGCATGCTGATACCATGAAGCCGATGGCCCTGCAAGGTCTTTATCTGGTTGGCTGCCGTGCCGTAGGGTTCATTGCTGACGCTGTCGCGCTCATCAAAATGATCGTGGTACTTGCTCTTGATGGCTGTCGGCGTGATGCTGTCGGGTGCCAACCATACTAGTCGGCACGACTTGACACAGGGCAATTGGCGAACGGGCTGGATGAACGTAGAATCACTGACCCTCACCAAAAGCGTGTTCTGCCAACGACTCTGGCCGATGACACTGACGTTGCTGCTCTCGATGAGTCGCTGATAACGGCTACTTACGGGCAGGTCGGTAGAGTCGAGCGGCAGTCCCTGACGGCGACGACGCTCCACACTGCGGCGCGACAAAAACCGAGTGGGGTGTTCCAAAGAGTAGTGCGAGCCCTGTTTATCTACGAGCTGCAGGCGGTAGATGAATGCCGGTCCGTGCTTGTATCGCACGCGCTGCATTCCTTCTTGCTCAGTAGCTGCATAGAGTGTCAAAGAGGCAAATAGCATCGTGACAATAATCAGTAGTCGTTGCTTCATTTTGTCCATTACTAATCTTTCAGACTGCAAAGGTAAGCAATATTTTCCACATTCCTTTGTTATTTCGAAAATAATTGCTAACTTTGCGGGCATTATTATTATGGACAACCGACAAGCTGCACTCGAACTGGGTCAAAAACCCGTGGGACAACTGCTTTGGCAGTATGCCCTACCTGCCATTGTCGCAATGACGGCCTCGTCGCTGTATAACATCATCGATCGCGCCATGATAGGCCAGGTGGTCGGTCCAGAGGCCATTGCCGGTCTTGGTATCACCTTTCCGTTCATGAACCTGAGTGCGGCTTTCGGCGCTTGTATCGGTGTGGGAGCCTCGACATGTATTAGCGTCAGACTTGGACAAAAGGACTACAAACGCGCCGAATACTTCTTTGGCAACACCGTGACGCTGAACCTCGTCATCGGATTCCTGTTCATGGTAGTGTGCCTGCTATTCCTCGACCCCATACTGCGGTTTTTCGGAGCCTCCGACGTGACGCTGCCCTACGCCCGCGAGTTCATGGTCGTCATCCTATTGGGCAACATGGTAACCCACATGTACTTCGGCATGAATGCTGTATTGAGGGCCGCAGGCAAACCACGACATGCCATGTATGCCACCTTGTTTACGGTAGCATGTAACATTGTGCTGGTTGTACTTTTTGTATGGTGGTTCCGATGGGGCATCCGGGGAGCTGCGCTGGCCACCGTCACGTCGCAGTCGTTGGCACTATGCTGGCAGATGTGGCTGTTTTCGGACCAGAAGCAGCTGCTACACTTGAAGCGCGGCATATACCGTCTGAGGGCCGACATGGTCAGGAACATCTTGGCCATTGGCGTCTCGCCGTTTCTCATGCAGACCACGTCATGTATTATCGTCATCTTCATGAACAACCAGTTCGTACGCTACGGCGGCGACATGGCCGTGGGTGCCTACAGCATTGCGAATAGCGTCGTCATGATGTTCTTTATGTTCGTCATGGGTATGAATCAGGGCATGCAGCCCATCGTGGGCTACAACTACGGTGCCGAGAAGTATGACCGCATGTTCCGCTGCATGTGGCTTACCATTGCTGCAGCCACAGCCATTCTGCTCGTTGGCTGGGCTTTGTGCATGCTGTTCCCGCGACAGATAGCCCGCATCTTTACAACAGACCCGACGCTACTCTCTCTGGCAGCACGGGGTATCAAACTCGACATGCTGGTATTCTTCGTCGTAGGCTCGCAGGCGGTCATTACTAATTTTTTCCAATGCATCGGAAAGGTGAAAGTCAGCATTTTCCTGTCGCTGTCGCGTCAGCTATTCATGTTGTTGCCCATGGCATATCTGTTCCCCTTGCTGTGGGACCTGGAAGGTGTGTGGTATGCTATGCCGGCCAGCGACTTCGGCTCGTTTGCCATGACGCTGCCCATCTTGTGGTGGTACATGAAGAAGATAAGAGTTAACAGATAGAGATAACAGAAAGAGATAAGAGTTAAAAGGATGGAAAACAAAAAACATGTCATTATCTGCGTTGGACGCCAGCTTGGCAGTGGCGGACACGACATTGCCCGCATGCTGGCCATGGACTTTTACGCCAAATACTACGACCGCGAGATTCTGAATCTGGCTGCGAAGGAGAGTGGATTCAGCGAGAAAGTCTTCGAGATGAACGACGAGCGCAAGGGGTTCCTGAAAGGACTCTTCAATCTAGGTTCGCTGAATGTCAACAGCGGCAACGTCTACAATTCATCCATCTCGCAGGAGAATTTGTTCAAGTTCCAGAGCGATGCCATCAACAAGGCCGCCGATGAGGGCTCATGTGTCTTTGTCGGGCGGTGTGCCAACTACATCCTGCGCGAACGGTCGAATGTCGTCAGCGTATTTATTACTGCCTCAAAGCGTTTCCGCATCGATCAGATTATGGCCAAGCAACACATTGACGTGCCCGCAGCCAATAAGTTTATCAACCAGTGTGAAGCTCAGCGCGCTGCCTACTACAACTACTACACAGGTTGGAAATGGGGTGCGGCAGAGCACTATGACCTCTGCATTGATGCCAGCATACTGGGACTGGTAGAGACTGAAAAACTCATCGCCGAATTCATCCGTAAGCGTTTTAAACTATGAAAAAGATTGGAATCATTAGCGATACACACGGCTATTGGGACGAGAAGTACCTACACTATTTCGAACCTTGCGATGAGATATGGCATGCAGGCGACATCGGCAGTGTCGAAGTAGCAGAAAAGTTTGAAGCCTTTCGTCCATTCCGTGCCGTCTGCGGCAACTGCGACGGCGGCGACCTGCGCTTGATGTATCGTGAGCTGAACCGCTTCAAGATAGAAGACGTCGACGTGCTTATCAAGCATATCGGAGGCTATCCCGGCAACTACGACTACTCTGTACGCTCGACACTCTACGCCAATCCGCCCCAGTTGTTCGTGGCAGGACACTCACACATTCTCAAAGTGAAGTACGACAAGACCCTAAACCTGTTGCACATCAATCCAGGAGCTGCTGGTTTGCAGGGCTGGCATAAGGAGCGTACACTGATAAGATTGACCATAGAAGGCAATAAATTCAGTGATTGCGAAGTTATTACACTAGGAAAACATTAAAACATATCAATATGAAACGTACAATTGTTATTACCGGTGGAGCCGGATTCATTGGCTCACATGTTGTTCGCCTGTTCGTGAACAAGTATCCTGAGTATCACATCATCAACCTCGACAAGCTGACGTATGCCGGCAACCTCGCCAATCTGAAGGATATCGAGGACAAGCCCAACTACGAGTTTGTCAAAATGGACATCTGCGACTTTGACGCTTTCTATAAGCTGATGCAGGAGAAGAAGGTGGACGGCATCATACATCTGGCCGCAGAGAGCCACGTAGACCGTTCCATCAAGGATCCCTTTACCTTTGCCAAGACCAACGTGATGGGTACCCTGTCGCTGCTCCAGGCTGCCAAACTGTACTGGGAGAGTCTGCCCGAACGTTATGAGGGCAAGCGCTTCTACCACATCTCGACGGACGAGGTATACGGCGCACTGGAGCTGACGCATCCTGAAGGCATCGAACCACCGTTCACCACGACGGCTTCTTCGTCTGAACACCACCTGGCCTATGGTGACAAGTTCTTCCTCGAAACCACGAAGTACAACCCCCATTCGCCGTACTCTGCCGCCAAGGCTTCAAGCGACCACTTCGTCCGCGCCTACCACGATACGTATGGAATGCCCGTCATCGTGACGAATTGTTCGAACAACTACGGCCCCTACCAGTTCCCGGAGAAGCTTATCCCGCTGTTCATCAATAACATCCGTCACCGCAAACCGCTGCCTGTATACGGCAAAGGCGAGAATGTACGCGACTGGTTGTTCGTCGAGGACCACGCACGCGCCATCGACCTCATCTTCCATCAGGGTCTGATTGCCGAGACGTACAACATCGGCGGCTTCAACGAATGGAAGAACATCGACATCATCAAGGTGGTCATCAATACCGTCGACCGCCTCTTAGGACGTAAGGAAGGTGAGGATATGGACCTCATCACCTTCGTCACCGATCGTGCCGGCCACGACCTGCGCTATGCCATCGATTCTTCAAAGCTGCAGAAAGAGCTGGGCTGGGAGCCGTCGCTACAGTTCGAGGAGGGCATAGAGAAGACAGTCCGCTGGTACCTTGACAACCAGGAGTGGTTGGACAATGTCACATCCGGTGACTACCAGAAGTATTACGAAAAGATGTATAACAATCGCTAATTTGAGTGCTGTGCGGTTCGGCCGCACAGCCCCAATGCTTATGAAGAAAATACTATTATTAGGCTCAGGCGAACTGGGCAAGGAGTTTGTGATTGCCGCCATGCGTGCCGGCCAGTATGTCATTGCCTGCGATCGCTATGACAACGCGCCTGCCATGCAGGTGGCCGACGAGCGCGAGGTATTCTCCATGCTCGACGGCGACGCCCTTGAGGCCGTCGTCAAGAAGCACCAGCCCGACATCATTGTGCCCGAGATTGAGGCTATCCGTACCGAGCGTCTCTTCAAGTTCGAGGAGCAAGGCATCCAAGTAGTGCCGTCGGCGCGTGCCGTCAACTTCACCATGAATCGCCGTGCCATCCGTGATCTCGCCGCCAAGGAATTGGGGCTGCGTACGGCAAAATACTTCTACGCAAAGACGTTCGACGAGTTCAAGGCGGCTGCCGCTGAGATCGGTTTCCCGTGTGTGGTGAAGCCGCTGATGTCATCAAGCGGTCACGGACAGAGCTACGTACATAACGCCGGCGAACTGGAAACCGCCTTTAAGGAGGCTATGGAAGGCAGCCGCGGTGACGTCAAGGAAGTCATCATCGAGGAATTCATCGACTTCGACTCGGAGTTCACACTGCTCACCGTCACCCAGCAGCACGGTTGGCCGACGCTGTTCTGTCCGCCCATCGGCCATGTACAGAAAGCTGGCGACTACCGTGAGTCGTGGCAACCCTATAAGATTAGTGAAGAGGCGCTCAAGCAGGCGCAGACAATGGCTGACAAGGTGACGAAAGCTTTGACGGGTGCCGGCATCTGGGGCGTGGAGTTCTTCCTGACCAAGCAGGGCGAGGTCATCTTCTCCGAACTGTCGCCACGTCCGCACGACACGGGTATGGTGACGCTCGGACATACCATCAATCTCAGCGAGTTCGAGCTGCATCTGCGCGCCGTATTGGGCTTGCCCATCGCAGGCATCCACCTCGAGCACGCCGGTGCCTCAGCGGTCATCCTGTCACCGAAGGAGGCTTCTACGCCCGTTGACCGTTCGCTGCTCGACTACAACTTCGTCGACGCACTCAAGGAAGACCGCACGCGTATCCGCATCTTCGGAAAACCCGAAGCGCATAAGGGACGCCGCATGGGCGTAGTTCTCTGCTACGGTGAGGTGGGCGACGATGTCGACGCCCTCCGCGACAAGGCGAAGCGCCTGGCCACGACCGTCCTCGGCACTGACCCCTACACCAAGTTCGAACATTGATACAAAAAAGATGATAGAAACCCTACAGTCACTTCGCATTGTTTATTCTACGGTCGTCATGCTACAGCATTATACCTTTGACGGCTTTTCTGTGAGCTGCGGCGGTATTGGACCAATGTATTTTATGCTTCTGACAGGTTTGGTTATGTCAAAGAGCTATGGTAAAAAGGTGATGGATGGTAGTTTCAGCTTCAAGCAATTTCTCCTGCGTCGCTATTTTAAATTCTACCCTCTGCACCTCATGTGTCTTCTGGCATTCGTGGTTTTAAATCGAAATGTGTTGACAAGTGATGATTTCTTGCCATTTGTTTTCAACTTGTTGCTATTGCAAAGCTGGGTTCCTGTATCGGATTTCTATTTTTTTTTTAACGGAGTTTCGTGGTATCTCTCCACAATGCTTCTTTTTGTGTTCATGTTTCCATTGTATCAGCGCTGTATCGGCAGAATGAATGAAAAGACCTTGGGAACAGTGGCATTGTTCTTACTTGTGATTTATTGTGGTTATGTATCTATATTGCAGGTTGATAATCTGAACTATTGGCTCTTTGTGTTCCCACCAATAAGACAGTTTGATTTTATATGGGGTATGATGGTATGGCGATGGATACAATTACATCCTTCATGTTGTCGTTTTCGTTATCCCACTTTTGCTGAAATCTTAATGGTAATTGGGATAGTATTGTCGGTCATCACGTATCCCCTTCACGAGAAATGGCACTACGCACTAATTCATTGGCTGATAATGATTCCTTCATTATTCATATTTGTACAGGACGACAGCCATGTAGGTTTAGTAAGTCGTTTCTTGAAGACTCGTGTAATGGTGTTTTTGGGTGGATTGACTTTGGGTACCTACCTCCTACATATGCCTATCTTTGTTGTCATCTTTATTTTATCTGCAAAATTAGGCCTCTATCCCCCGCATATCGTTATGTTTGCAATCTGCGTTGCAGTGGTGATTGTTATTAGCTATTATGTTGACAAATTCTTTGTATCTCCTGTTAACAGAAAATTAATTTCTATTTTTTTGAAATAGCGTATGAAGGAAGAAAAAGTCCGACTCTTAAACCTGCCGAAGATTGTTGACCCTCGCGGTAACCTGACCGTGGCAGAGCAGAGCAAGAACATCCCGTTCGATATTGCCCGCGTCTACTGGACCTACGACGTACCATCAGGAGAACGGCGTGGTGGCCATGCCCATCGTACCTGTGAGGAAATCATCATTGCCGTCAGCGGCTCATTCGATGTGACGCTGGATGACGGACATGGCGGCAAGGAAGTCTATCATCTCAATCATCCTTGGCAAGGATTGTATATCGGTACAGGCGTGTGGCGCACACTGGAGGACTTCTCGTCCGGTGCCGTTTGTCTGGTACTTGCCTCCGAACTGTTCGACGAAGATGAGTACATCTACGACTACAACGAGTTTCTGGAATTCACGTCGAAATGACGCATTAACGAGTTAACGTAATAACATAGAACAATGTTCGACATCCAACGATACACCCCGGAATGCAAGGCAGAGTGGAACGCGTTTCTGACTCGTTCTAAAAATGGCACATTCCTTTTCGACCGCGGATACATGGACTACCATAGCGACCGCTTCGAGGATTGTTCGCTGATGATTTATGACAAGCGAGGGCTCTATGCTATGTTACCTGCCAACCGTTGTGATGATGTGCTGTACTCGCATCAGGGACTGACCTATGGCGGTCTGGTGATGAGCGAGCGCTGTACGACGGCTGCCGTACGTGACTTGTTCTCTATGTTGAACATTTGGCTGCGAGATCAGGACTTTTCACGCGTTGTCTATAAGCCAGTACCTTGGATTTATACTTCTTTGCCGTCAGGGGAAGACCTGTATGCCTTGAGTAACGTTTGTCATGCGCAGTTGACAAGTCGCGACGTAGCCTCCGTGGTCATTCTCGACCGTCGTCTGCCTTTCTCTACTCTGCGTCAGCGGGGTATCAAAAAGGCAGAAAAAGCTCAGGTGACAATTTGCGAGTCAGACGACTGGACGGCTTTCTGGTCGCTTCTGGAAGAGCGTCTGCTCCATAGACATGGTGCCTATCCAGTCCATACACTATCTGAGATTCAGATGTTGCACGAGCATTTCCCCGACATCATTCGCCTCTTTGCTGCCTACAAGGACGGACACATGATAGGTGGTACTGTCTTGTATGTGATCCGTCAGACGGTAAAGACACAATACATTGCGGCCAATGACGAAGGATTGGCTGTTGGAGCCCTCGACATGCTTTTCAACACCCTGCTCACACAAGGCGATGGTGAACTATATTCGTTTACTTCACCCACCACCCACCACATCTTCTTTGACTTTGGCACGTCAAACATGCCAGGTAGTGACGATCTGCACGACTCTCTTATCTTCCAAAAGGAAGGCTTTGGTGCCCGTGCCGTATGTTACGATACCTACGAATGGAATATTATATAGTGAACATTATTGCTGCCACCATGATAGAGTATCTTCCTCTGAAACGAATCAACGAACCGTACGTGCACGCTGCAGACGAGGTGCTGCAGAGCGGCTGGTACTTACGGGGCGAAGCCACGAGCCGCTTCGAAGAACATTATGCTAAGTATATCGGCACACGGCACTGTGTGGGATGCGGCAACGGTCTTGATGCGCTGACACTCATCCTCCGTGCTTATAAGGAGATGGGGGTGATGCACGACGGTGACGAGGTTATCGTACCGGCCAACACCTATATCGCCTCTATCCTGGCAATCACGGAAAACCGCCTTGTACCCGTCCTCGTAGAACCAGATATCAACACGCTGCAGATAGACGACACGCTCATCGAACAGGCCATCACCCCACGTACCCGTGCCATCATGATCGTACACCTCTATGGCCGCTGCGCCTATACCACCACCATTGACGACATCTGCCGCCGACATGGTCTCCGCCTAATCGAAGACAACGCACAGGCCCACGGCTGCCGTGCCACTACTCCCGTCGCGTCATCGTCGGGTAAAACAGGCTCCCTTGGCCACGCCGCTGCCCATTCCTTCTACCCTACCAAGAACCTCGGTGCTTTCGGTGATGCTGGCGCAGTGACTACCGACGATGACGAACTCGCTGCCATTATTCGCGCATTGGGGAATTACGGTTCTGCACGTCATTACATCTTCGACTATCTTGGCCGCAACTCCCGCATGGATGAACTGCAGGCTGCTATCCTTGACGCCAAACTCCGTAATCTTGAGGCCGACAACCAACGCCGTCGCATGATAGCTTCTATATATATAAATAAGGTGAGAAATTCGGGAATTTGGATTCCACAGTGTCATCGCGACTCTGTCTACCACATCTTCCCTATTCTCTGCGAGCGCCGTGATGCCCTGCGCCAGTATCTGTCCGACCACGGTGTACAAACCGAAATCCACTATCCCATACCACCTCATAAGCAGCAATGTTATGCTAACAATTATGCGACAAAACACTCTATCCTTCCCATCACAGAGCGCATCCATGCCCAAGAGTTGAGCCTTCCCTGTCATCCTGCCATGACCGACGCAGAGGCCAATCATGTAGCTGAGCTACTCAACTCTTTTACGTAAGATGGTTCTTTGCATATTTGTTAAATAAACATAAATCTTTCATCTCGTTAGTTTCTTCTATCGTATATTAGGAAGAAAAGCTGTACCTTTGCAGTCCGATTTGGGGAAAGGCTTAGAATCCCCGTGAGCCTGAGTGTGAATAGCGGCGTCTTTGGCCGGACGTGGTGGTTCGTGAATCGCTGGTTCAAAAGTCCTGAAGAGGGAGTTGATTTCTCGAAGGGAACGCACGTTAGACTAACAACCGGGAGTTAGACCTCGGGTGTGATGTTATGTGCGTACATTATTTATTCAAAGTAAATCTGTTTTTTAGTAGTAAATTTTAAAAGAAATGAACACTTTAAGTTACAAGACCATTTCCGTATCAAAAGAAGCTGCCCGCGAGCAGAAGGAATGGCTGGTCATCGATGCTACCGATCAGGTAGTAGGCCGCCTGGCTTCTAAGGTAGCCAAGATTATCCGCGGAAAGTACAAGCCCACCTTCACTCCTAACCAGGACTGTGGCGACAATGTCATCATCATCAATGCCGACAAGGTGGTATTCACTGGTAAGAAAGAGACCGATAAGGTTTACACCCGCTACACGGGCTATCCCGGTGGTCAGCGCTTCAACACACCCGCTGAGCTCCGCAAGAAGCCGTTTGGTGTAGAGCGCATTATCAAGCACGCCGTCAAGGGTATGCTGCCCAAAGGCCCGCTCGGTCGCGCCCTGCTGAACAACCTGTATGTATACAATGGGACAGAGCACAAGCATGAGGCTCAGAAGCCCAAGGCTATCGACATCAACCAGTACAAGTAAATTAAAGAACAAAGATTAAAGATTAAAGAAGATGGAATACATCAATGCAATAGGTCGTCGTAAGAGCTCTGTGGCTCGCGTTTATCTGTCAGAGGGTACTGGCAAGATCACGATCAACAAGAAAGACTTAGAGGTATACTTCCCCTCTGCCATCCTGCAGTATGTGGTTAAGCAGCCGCTGAACCTGCTGGAGGTTGCTGAGAAATACGACATCAAGGCTAATCTGGACGGTGGTGGTTTCACCGGTCAGAGCCAGGCTCTGCGTCTGGCCATCGCTCGTGCGCTGGTCAAGATCAATGCTGAGGACAAGAAGAACCTGAAGGACCACGGTTTCCTGACTCGCGATGCTCGTGAGGTAGAGCGTAAGAAGCCCGGTCAGCCGAAGGCACGTCGTCGCTTCCAGTTCAGTAAGCGTTAATATACTGAACCGTTTAGTATCTAAACCGCTGAGACTTGAATTGTCAATTATCAATTGTCAATTGTCAATTACTCACCGGTTGATTCTGGACAAAGAATTAAAAAGAAAGTAAACAATTAAAAGTAAAAGAAAACAAAATGGCAAGAACAAATTTTGACCAACTGCTGCAGGCCGGCTGCCATTTCGGCCACCTGAAGCGTAAGTGGAACCCCGCAATGGCTCCCTACATCTATACCGAGCGTAACGGTATCCACATCATTGACCTCCACAAGACAGCTATCAAGATTGACGAGGCTGCTGACGCACTGAAACAGATTGCCAAGAGCGGCAAGAAGATCCTGTTCGTCGCTACTAAAAAACAGACTAAGGAAATCATCGCTGAGAAAGCTACCAGCGTGAATATGCCTTACGTTACAGAGCGCTGGCCGGGTGGTATGTTGACCAACTTCCCGACTATCCGCAAGGCCGTAAAGAAAATGTCGAACATCGACAAGCTGATGCAGGACGGTACATTCTCGAACCTGTCGAAGCGCGAACTGCTGCAGGTAACCCGCCAGCGTGCCAAGCTGGAGAAGAACCTTGGTTCTATCGCCGACCTGACCCGTCTGCCCAGCGCCCTCTTCGTTGTGGACGTACTGAAAGAGCAGATTGCCGTTCGCGAGGCTAACCGTCTGGGTATCCCCGTGTTTGGTATCGTTGACACCAACAGTGACCCGAAGAACATCGACTTCGTGATTCCCGCCAACGACGATGCCAAGGATTCTGTAGAGATCATTCTGAGCGCTTGCTGCGCTGCCATCAACGAGGGTATCGAAGAGCGCAAAGTGGAGAAGGCCGACGAGAAGGCTGCAGACGCACAGACTGAGGCTGATGATGAGGTCGTTGCCGACGACAAACCCCGCCGTCAGGCCCGCCGTCCCCGCAAGACCGCTGATGCTCCCGCCGAGGAAGCTCCCGTAGCCGAGGAGGCAGCTCCCGCTGTTGAAGAGACTGCCGAGGCTCCCGCTGCAGAGTAATTCTCATGATAATGAAATAACATAATAACGAAAAAAAAGAAAAACAATGGCTATTTCAATAGACGATATTAAGAAGCTTCGCGCTATGACCGGCGCTGGTCTGGCTGACGTCAAGAAGGCTCTGACCGAGGCTGAGGGCGACTTCGACAAGGCTAAGGAACTGTTGCGTGAGCGTGGTCTCGCTATCGCTGCTAAGCGTTCCGACCGTGAGACATCAAATGGTTGCGTACTTGTAAAGGCTGTCGATGGCTTTGCCGCCATGATTGCCCTGAAGTGTGAGACAGACTTCGTGGCCAACGGTGCTGACTTCATTGCACTGACCCAGAGCATCCTCGACGCTGCCATCGCCAACAAGTGCAAGGACATCGAGGCTGTCAAGGCTCTCGACATCAATGGTCAGACTGCTCAGGAGGCTGTTACCCAGCGTTCTGGTATCACCGGTGAGAAGATGGAGCTCGATGGCTATCTGACTCTCGAGGGTGACAACATTGAGGTTTATGACCACATGGGTAAGCACACACTGTGCACCATGGTTCAGCTGAATAAGAATGCTGCCGAGATTGGTCACAAGCTGGCCATGCAGGTTGCTGCCATGAAGCCCGTTGCCCTGGACGCTCAGAGCGTTGACCAGAAGATTCTCGACGAGGAGTACAAGACTTCTTTCGAAAAGACCAAGCTGGAGCAGGTCGAGAAGTTCGTAGAGATGAAGGTTAAGAAGGCCGGCATCAACCCCAACCTTGTTGACTCTGAGGATCACATTGAAAGCAACATGGCTAAGGGTTGGCTCACTCAGGAGCAGGCTGACGAGGCCCGCAAGATCATTGCTGAGGCAAAGGTCGAGGGTGAGGCTCAGCTGAAGATGCCCATGATTGAGAACATTGCCAAGGGTCGTGTACAGAAGTTCCTGAAGGAGAGCTGCCTGGTTGACCAGGAGTTCCAGTTCGGTGACGGCGACAAGGCTACTGTTACGCAGTGGCTTGCCCAGCAGGACAAGGAGCTGAAGATTGTGGCTTTCAAGCGCTTCACACTGGTTGCTGAATAAACCTATACAATCTATCATAACTAACTGACGACAGGCCGGAGCTCGTGTGAGCTTCGGCCTGTTTTTGTCAATTCATTAAAAAATGTGATTATTTAATTTACTTAACAATTAAAATGGTGTAAATTACCTACTAATTATTATCTTTGCAGTCAAAACCAACTAAGCATTACATTTAATACTATAGTATTTATGAACAACGTACCTACAATTAAGATTGGAATCGTCGCCGTATCACGCGACTGTTTCCCCGAGTCATTGGCCGTTAACCGCCGCAAGGCCGTTATCGCCGAGTATGAAAAGAAGTTTGGTAAGGAAGGCATCTACGAGTGTCCCATCTGCATCGTTGAGAGCGAGATCCACGCTAAGCAGGCTCTCGAGGATATTACGAAGGCTGGCTGTAACGCTCTGTGCGTTTACCTCGGCAACTTCGGTCCTGAGATTTCTGAGACCATGCTGGCTGACTGGTTCCAGGGTCCCGCCATGTTCTGCGCTGCTGCTGAGGAGACTCAGAACGACCTTATCGACGGTCGTGGCGACGCTTACTGCGGTATGCTGAACGCTAGCCAGGCTCTCTCTCTGCGCAAGACCCGCGCTTACATCCCCGAGGAGCCCGTTGGCGACGCTGCTCAGTGCGCTGAGATGATTCACGAGTTCCTGCCTATCGCTCGCGCTATCGTGGGTCTGCAGAATCTGAAGATCATCAGCTTCGGTCCCCGTCCTAACAACTTCCTGGCTTGTAACGCTCCTATCCGCGCCCTCTATGACCTGGATGTTGAGATTGAGGAGAACTCAGAGCTCGACCTGCTGGAGGCCTTCCAGAAGCACGCAGACGACCCCCGCATCGACGCTGTCGTAGCTGATATGGCTAAGGAGCTCGGTCACGGCAACAAGATTCCTCAGGTGCTGCCTAAGCTCGCTCAGTATGAGCTGACACTGCTCGACTGGATCGAGGGTCATAAGGGTTCTCGTCAGTTCGTGGCTATGGCCAACAAGTGCTGGCCCGCTTTCCAGACCATGTTCGGCTTCGTTCCTTGCTATGTCAACAGCCGTCTGACTGCTCGTGGCATCCCCGTAGCTTGTGAGGTTGACATCTATGGTGCACTGTCAGAGTATATCGGTACCTGCATTTCTCAGGACGCCGTTACCCTGCTCGACATCAACAACACCGTTCCCCGCGACATGTACGAGGAGAGCATCAAGGGCAAGAAGTTCGCTCTCGACACCTACACCGACAAGGAAATCTTCATGGGCTTCCACTGTGGTAATACTGCTTCTTCTAAGGTTTGCAACTGCCAGATGTGCTTCCAGCGCATTATGGCCCGCGCCCTGCCTGTTGAGGTTACCAACGGTACCCTGGAGGGTGACATCCAGCCCGGTCTGGCTACTGTTTATCGTCTGCAGTCTACTGCCGACACCAAGCTCCGCGCTTACATCGCTCAGGGCGAGGTTATTCCCGTAGCTACCCGTTCGTTCGGTTCTATCGGTACCTTCGGCATCAAGAACATGAGCCGCTTCTACCGTCACGTCCTCATCGAGAAGCACTACCCACACCACTGCGCTGTTATGTTCGGCCACCAGGGTAAGTACCTGTGGGAGGTTCTCAAGTACATGGGTATCCCCGTGGACGAGATCGACTACAACTTCCCGAAGGGCGACTACTACCCCACCGAGAATCCTTTCGCATAAGACAAGATTCTAAGGCATTTAACAGAAACGGGCGGCAATTGCTGCCCGTTTCTTCAAATAATCAGATGAAACATTACACCGACCTATTTCTGGACTTCGACGACACACTGTACGACACGCATGGCAATGCTGAGATTGCCCTGCGCGAGTTGTTCGACGCTCTCCATCTTGCACAGTATTTCCCTGTCCCCCAAGTGTTCTACGACGAATACTGGAAAGCGAATATCGACCTATGGACACGGTATTCTCGCGGTGAGATTACCCGCGACTACCTCATCGTTGAACGTTTCCGCCGTCCTTTCAGTTTTGGTGACGGACTGGAACCGACAGAGCAATATTGCTTAGAGGCCAGCGATTTGTTCCTTGATTTCTGCTCCAACAAGCCAGGCTTGGTAGACGGCGCCAAAGAGCTGATGGACTATCTCCGTACCAAGGGCTACCGTATGCACATGTGTTCGAACGGCTTCCACGAGGTACAGTACAAGAAGCTGCGGGCCTGTGAACTCTTCGACTATTTCGACACCATCATCCTCAGCGAGGATGCCGGTTACAACAAGCCAGCCCCTGGGTATTTCGACTATGCCCTACAACAGACTGGTGCTCATCGCGAAAGCACCCTGATGATTGGCGACAATCTGCAGACCGACATTCTTGGAGCTATGCGTGCCGGTCTGGATGCAGCCTACTTCAACCGTTTCCCCGACTATCCTGCCGAAGAGCCCGTCGACTACGAAGTCACAGCTTTGACAGAGCTGATGACAATCTTGTAGATTTATGTTTTGCGTATTTCCTATTTCTGTGGCTGATGGGTGATGGCCTCTCGCATCTCTTTCAATAGGTCGGAAGCGAAGATGAAGTCGGTGAGACGCTTGTTGGTAGAGTGCATAATGTCGGCAGAGACGCCCTGCCACTCCTTACGGCCTTCGTAGATGAAGATGATGTTCTCGCCAATACCCATGACGGAGTTCATGTCGTGGGTGTTGATGATGGTGGTCATCTTGAACTCCTGCGTGATGCTGTGCAGCAGGTCGTCGATAACAAGGCTGGTCTTGGGGTCCAGGCCGCTATTGGGTTCGTCACAAAACAGGTATTTCGGATTGAGGGCAATGGCACGGGCAATGGCTACGCGCTTCTGCATACCGCCGGAAATCTCGCCGGGGAACTTCTCCTCGGCTCCAACCAGGTTGACACGATCGAGACAGTCCATGGCGCGCTGCTTACGTTCACGCAGATTCATCGTAGAGAACATGTCGAGCGGAAACATCACATTCTCAAGCACAGTGAGTGAGTCGAAGAGTGCTGCTGCCTGGAAAATCATACCCATCTCACGACGCATGTGCACCTTCTCCTGTTTCGACATGCGCACAAAGTCACGACCGTCGTAGAGTATCTGACCCTGGGTGGGGTCGTACAGGCCTACGAGGTTCTTCATCAGCACGGTCTTGCCGCTGCCGCTTTGTCCGATGATGAGGTTGGTCTTGCCGTCTTCGAATACGGTCGAGATGTCTTTCAGCACCTCAATCTCATCAAAGCTCTTATATAGGTTCTTGACTTCAATCATGACAGCAATTGTGTTAGGAAAACATCTGAACAGAGGATGAGGACGCTCGACATGACGACAGCATCGGTGGACGCCTTGCCGACATTCACCGAACCACCCTCGACGGTGTAGCCGAAGTATGAGGGAACGGCAGAGATGATGAAGGCAAAGAAGAGGCTCTTGATGATGGACATCCATACAAACCACGCCTGGAAGTCGTGCTGCAGACCCACCGTGAGGTCGTCAGGCGGCAGAATATGTCCGATGTATGCCGTGGCGTAGGCACCGACGATGCCTAATGCCGATGAGAAGACGACAAGTACGGGCATGATGGTGAGCATGCCGAGAATCTTGGGCAGGATGAGATAGCAGGCAGAGTTGACACCCATGATGTCGAGGGCGTCAATCTGCTGTGTGACCCGCATGGTACCTATCTCCGAGGCGATGTTCGAACCTACCTTACCGGCCAGTATCAGACACATGATAGAACTGGAGAACTCGAGCAGCATGATTTCACGGGTGGTATAGCCGCTGACCCAGCGCGGCATCCAGGGCGACTGGATGTTGAGCTTCATCTGTATACAGATGACAGCACCGATGAAAAACGAGATGAGGAGCACGATGCCAATGGAGTTGACGCCGAGTTGTGCCATCTCCTTGACATACTGTTTCCAGAACATGCGGAAACGCTCAGGCACAGAAAATGTGCGCCCCATCAGTATCAAGAATTTGCCGAACGTTGTCAGCCACTTATGCACTAATTTAATCATACCCCTTATGTGTGAAAAAGAGGTTGCATGTGTGTGCAACCTCTCTCTCTTTGTGGGCGCTGACGGATTCGAACCGCCGACCCTCTGCTTGTAAGGCAGATGCTCTAAACCAGCTGAGCTAAGCGCCCTTTCTTGAAAAGCGCTGCAAAGGTAGTAAAAAATAAAAGAATAAAAAAATAAAAGATTAAAAATTTACTTCACACCCCTTGTTTTTAACATCTTTTCACCTCTTACCATTACTTCTCTCCTTTGACCCTTGACTTTAGACCTTTGACTTTTGACCTTTGACTTTTGACCTTTGACCTGTACCTCTTACATATCACTTGAACAACAGTTCAATGTCCTGTTGAGGAAGGATGGAAAGCACTGGGCGTCCGTCGGGCGTATAGTTGACATTGCTGCATGCGAAGAGTTCGTTGACTAGGTTTTCCATTTCGTCGTTCGAGAGCACCTGGCCTTCAGGAATAGCTGCATGCCGGGCCATGCTGAGTGCCAATGCGTGTCCCAGTTCGTCAGCAGTTCCCGTAGTACACTCTTGGGCCTCGTTCACCATGTCCTGCAACAGACGGACGGTGTCGAGACCATCGATACCAGCCGGTACGCCATTGACGGCATAGCTGCCCTGCCCGAGGTCGGTGAGGTCGAAGCCGATAGCCGACAGGCGTGGCAGGACGGAGGCAAGGACTGTCTGCTGAGCAACAGAGAACTGCACCACCTCGGGAAACAGCACCTGCTGGGTGTTGGCATCACGCGTCTGCAACTGTGCCAGATACTCCTCATAGCGGATACGAATGTCTGCACGGTGCTGGTCGATAATCATGAGTCCCGACTTGACAGCAGTCATGATATAGCGCCCTTTGTACTGGTAGTGGACGGGCGACTTGTCGAGAATGCTTGACGAAAAGCTGTTAGGAGCTGTGGTGTCGGGAGCAGGAACCGTGTCGGGAGTGGCAAAAAGTTCCGGCTGTTCAACAGCAGCTGCTGTGGGCAATTGGTCGTAGAGCTGTTCCCAACCTTCAGCGGACTTCTTCTTTGAAGAGAATGGGTTGTAATAGGGATTATATTGAACCTTGGGAGAAGCCGCCATGCGAGGACTGGAGGCTGACGACTGGTTATTCTGATTGAATGCCGGTATATCGGGTTGGCCTACCGTGTCGAAGTCTATGCGTGGTATTTCGCAGAACTGTCCGATAGCATCCTTGACTGCTGCGGAGAGAATCTGCCAGATAGGCTGCTCGTTCTCGAACTTGATTTCCGTCTTGGTGGGGTGGATGTTAACGTCAATGTCGGCAGAGTTGACCTCAAAATATATAAAATAAGGTACGTGCGTGCCCGCAGGAATCAGTCGCTCATAGGCCTGCTGCACGGCTTTATGGAAGTAAGGATGCTTCATATAGCGCCCGTTGACGAAGAAATACTCGGGGGTTCCCTTCTTACGGGCTGTCTCAGGTTTTGCAGCAAAGCCAGAGATCTTGCACAGAGCCGTCTCAACACTGACTGGCAGCAAGTCTTGCGCATACCGGCGTCCATAGACGTCGGTGATACGCTGCCGCAGAGAACCGGCACGAAGGTTCATCAGTTCCTGACCATTGCTGTGCAGAGTAAAGGTGACATCAGGGTAGACCAGCACGATACGCTCGAAAGCCGTCAGAATGTTGTTGAGTTCGGTGGCGTTGGTCTTCAGGAACTTGCGGCGTGCTGGCACATTGAAGAACAAGTTACTGACCAGGAAACTGCTGCCGACAGCACAGGAGCAGGGTTCCTGACTTTCGACATGCGAGCCGGACATGCAGAGGCAGGTGCCAATCTCGTCAGTGGCACGGCGTGTACGTAGCTCCACTTGTGAGACTGCCGCGATGGAAGGCAGTGCCTCGCCACGGAACCCCATGGTCTGTAGGGCAAAGAGGTCGTCGGCCTTACGTATCTTTGAGGTGGCATGACGCTCGAAAGCCAGTCGGGCATCAGTTTCGGACATGCCACAACCATCATCGATAACCTGTATTGACGTACGGCCCGCATCGACCACCAGCACATTGATGGTATGGGCACCGGCATCGACAGCATTCTCGACCAACTCCTTAATGACTGAGGCGGGGCGTTGTATCACCTCGCCGGCAGCTATCTGGTTGGCCACGCTGTCGGGAAGAAGTTGTATCACGTCAGTCATGGTCCGGGGTATTAGCTTCTTGTGATGTTTCAACAGGTGTTAGCTGTTGGGTATTCTCACCTGGCGGCGTTTCAACAGGTGTTGGCTGCTGGGTGTTCTCACCTGACGGCGTTTCAGCAGGTGTTGGCTGTTGGGTGTTCTCACTTGGCGGCGTTTCAATAGGTGTTGGCTGTTGGGTGTTGGTTTCAACTTTATTTTTCGGAACTTCGCGCCGCTTCTGCTCTTTCAGTTCAGTACCTTCTTTCTTGGGACGCCAGTTGAAGATATCCTGCTTGTTGAGCGGCCGGACATAGTCAAACCAGGCAAACTGCGGCAGGAACACCTTGTCTTTGGGAATCTGCGTCATGGGATACATAATTCCCTTGGCCTTGTTGGTCCAGGTATGCTTCATGCGACGGTTCTCAATCAGCATCTTCAGCAATGACGTCTCGGTATAGTTATGCAACAGGATGGCGCTGTCGGCCTCGTCGATGGGATAGCGGATAATCTGGACGTTATCAATGGCCTGAAACTCATGCAGCTCACCTTTCTCGAAAAAAGCCTTCATGTCCTTCGACGATACTTGGTTGAAATGAATGCTGTCGTGAACCATCTCTGCTGAGAATGCCTGTCCGATAACGTGGGCATAGTCGATGGTAGAGTCCTTCATGTAGACCCGTATCTCTTCGCCGAACAATTGCTGGTTGACGTTCCAGACGATAGGATCCTTGTACATGGTCATGCACGAGTCTTGGGAGTCGTAGACCAGTGAATCGCACACGGCCTGAACATCGGTGCGGTACGCGCGTACCTTATTATACGCGTGGATCTTGCGGTAGACCGAGTCGGTGTTGTTGTTGAACGTAAAAATCTTGAAAGTATCGGCATGCATAAACAGCGAGTCCTTCTGAGAGAAGTCGACAACCATGGCGCGTTTGGTGGCCATGGCATAGCCTGTGGAGTCGTTATACTCGCAGTAGTCACCGGTCATCATGTTCTTGTTGACAGAGTCAGTGTAGATGACATTATTGTAAGCATAGTTGGTGCCATCCTTGGCATTGTGATAGACGCTGTCACCAATCATGCTGCGCCCCTGGTCCTTGATGACGGAACGGCCGTAGAGTTCCGAGCGTCCGGTCTTGGTGTTGTAATAGCCGTTCTCGCTGTAGATATGGCTGGTACCTGAAGTGATGTTGGACGGTCCGACGATATGTGCCGTCGACGTACGGGTGTCGTAGTAGAGCGAGTCAGTAGTGAGGTACATCTTCTGGTCCTTCAGACGCACGTCATAGTAGAACATGGCCATCTTGGTGTCAGTATGGTATTCACCCCAGTCACTGGTCAGTGTCGACTTCCCGTCGACCAGCTTTCCTCCCTCGAAGAAGTTACCGAAGTTATACATGCGGTCGTAGTCGAGGGAGTCGGTGTAGAGCGTCGATTGACGATGTTTCAGTACCACATTATAACGCGCCTGGGCCATCTGGTCGTTACCGTCGTAGTAGGCGTAGTCGCTGGTGAGTCGCAGTGTGTCGCCCTGCTGCATCCTGACATGTCCGAAAGCCTCGAAGGAGTTGGTTTGTTCGTAGAAGTGGGCACTGTCGCAATAAAGGTTGGCTCCCATATGACGGAAATGCACCTTACCCTTCAGAATTTGTGCGTCGCCGTTCTTGAACTGGTCGTAATGCAGGTTGTCGGCATGTACCAGATAGACGCGCTTGTCCTGCTGCACCTTCTTACGTGGTGCACGCTTCCGAGCTGGCGTTACAGCAAATGCCATGACCAGCAGCATCAGACTCAGGATAAACAGCAGCGACCTTTTCACCTCTTAATTATCAATTCTCAATTGTCAATTGTCAATTCTATCTTATCCACCCTTCGTACTCGAACTTACAGTTACGGTAGTTGTCGTTGATGCGGACATAGGTAGACTTGATACGGTTCACCACCCATTCGTGGAGCTTGTCAGCACGACGCTTCTCAAGCACCACATTGCGCAGAATCTGGAAGTCCTCCGTGATGGTAGCCTTATGTCCCTCAGTACGACTCTTCAGCTTGACGATGGCACACACGGTCTTGCCGCGTTCACTCGTCATCTGGAAAGGTGCCGAGACATCGCCTACCTTCATGACGTCGATAGTCTTGGCAACTTCAGGAGGCAGTTCCGACATCTTGAAGCGTGACGTACGCTGACCTTCCTCGTTAGTGTTGGCCATCAAACCGTTGTTGTTACGGGTATCCTTATCATCGGAGAAGAATGCCACACCATCCTCGAAGGTGAACTTCTCGATGGCGTTACCGTCCTTGTCCTTGAAGACCGGTTTGATCATCTCTGGCGGTACGCCGTCGCGAATAGCTGTTGCCACTGTGTCAAGACGGTTCATGGCCTTCGTGATGGCTTCGTCGCTGACCACTGGCTTGCGCAGAATGTGACGCACTTTGATTCTCTCGCCACGTTTGTCGATGAGCTGGATGATGTGGAAGCCAAACTCCGACTCTACAATCTTCGACACCTTCTTAGGATCGGTCAGACTGAATGCTACATTGGCAAAGGCCTGGTCGAGCTCAATCTTTCTCATATAGTCCATTTCTCCACCACGGCGAGCAGAACCTGGGTCTTCAGAGTACATACGAGCCAGCGTCTGGAACGACGTCTCACCTTTGGTGATACGTTCGGTGTAGTCTCGCAGTTCCTCCTTGATGCGGTTGATTTCCTCCTGTTCAACACGAGGTTGCTGGGTAATGATTTGCACCTCCACTTCGGTTGGCACAAAGGGAATGCTGTCAGCTGGCATGTCCTGGAAATAGCGGCGCACCTCGGAAGGTGACACGGCAAGGTCCTTCACCAGCTTCTGCTGCATGCCCTGTACCATCTGGCGTTCGCGGTACGAGTCGCGCAGCTCGGCACGAATCTGGCTTAGCGTCTTCTTCTGGTATTCCTCCAGCTTCTCGCGTGAACCGATGACGGAAATCATGTTCTCGATATACTGCTCAACACCCTGAGTGATTTCAGAGTCGGTCACCTCGATACTATCCGTGATAGCCTGGTTGAGAAACAGTTTCTGAACGGCAATCTGTTCAGGAATGGCACAGTCCGGGTCACCGTTCCAGCGCAGTCCCTCCTGCTGTCCTTGTATGCGCAGAGCCTCAATGTCCGACTTCAGGATGGCTTCGTCACCTACCACCCATACCACCTCGTCGATGATAGTGCCGATGGAGTCGTTCTGGGCCTTTACTAGTGAAACTATTGAAGCTAGTAAGACTAGTAATACTAGTTTTTTCCTATTCATGCTTATTGACGGTCTTTAATACTTCTTCATTGACGGTGAACGCATAGCGCTTACGCAGGTCAGCCACCCACTGCCGTTCCAGTTCGTCCTGCAGGTCGGCAGTAACCAGCTGGCGTACATCCGTAAAGTCTTGTGGCTTCTTGATGAGTTTGCCGAAGGTGGCATCAATGGGATAGCCCTTCACGCTGTCGACCTTGGCATCAGTCACCTTGAATATCTCACGGTCGATGAGTTTGTTGTCACCTTTCTTGAAGAGTCCCTTCTCTACGCGGATACGGATAATGGAGTCGTTGTTGAAGGACTTGCGCAAGGCTTCGTTCCAGTCAGCAAACTTCAGTTTCTTCACACAGTTGGCCACAGCCTTGACGTCCGCCTGGTCTTTGACGTGGTAGGCCATACCCTTGAAACGGGGTTCGTCCCACTTGTACTTCTTCTTGTTCTTCTTAAAGTAGTTCTCTAAGGCAGTCTCGTCCTTGGCGGCCTTGTCCCAGATGGTCTGGTTGCTGATTTCAAACAGCAGCAGGCCGTCGTGATATTCCTTGATGAGATAGCGCATCTCCGGGTCGGCAGCCGCCAGTGAGTCAGCCCGTTGTTCCAACAGTTGTTCCTTGGTGACAGTGCCGTTCGAAGCCTTCACACCAGCATCGAGTTTACGCTCACTGATGGCCTCACGGGCACCACGTTGGTCCAGAAAACGCAGGATGGCTTCACGATGTTCCTCGAAAGGTTCCAACTGCTTGCGACCCTTTGACAGGATGATATGCCAGCCAAAAGGAGACTGGAAGGGAGCGCTCATCTCACCTGGTTGCAGGGCAAAGGCAGCATCCTCAAATTCCTTCACCATCTGATTGCGACTGAACCAGCCTAATGCACCGCCACGTTTAGCTGAACCCGGGTCCTGTGACACCTGTTTAGCCAGTTCCTCAAAGTCCGCACCAGCTTTCAGCGCTGTATAGACGGAGTCGATGCGACGCTTGGCATCCTGCTGTTGGGCCTCGGTGGCTTTCTGTGGGATGAGTATCAGAATGTGGTTGGCGCTGACCAGTCCGTCTGGACCGATATTCTGCACCGTCTGGTCGTACACTTTATGTGCTTCAGCCAACATGTCATCGTCGGTCACAAAGGTGGGACGGATCTGCTGGTCACGATATTGTGAAAATTCCGTACGGAAGGCTGTCGTGGTATCAATGCGGGCATCCAGGGCAGCCTGCACCTTCAGCTTGTAGTTGACGAACAGGTCGACATATTCCTCGACGGTCTTCTTGTCGATGACCCCGTCAGTATTGTTTTTGTTATAAGAATACTCAAACTCTGAACGAGGCACGGGAGTGCCTGCAACAGTCATAATGATAGGATCATTTGCTGTCTGTGCTATGGCAGCTGCACTCATCAGGCAGCCTGCCAGAATCATTTTCAGTTTCATCAGTCAAAGATTATTATTCAATTCTCAATTATCAATTATCAATTCTCAATTAGGACGAAGTCCGTATTAGTCGTTCGGCCTTGAATAGTTCGGAGCTTCGCTGGTGATGGTGATGTCATGGGGATGACTCTCGTTGACACCGGCATTGGTGATGCGTGTGAACTTAGCCTCATGCAGGGCCTCGATGGTGGCAGCACCACAATAGCCCATGCCAGAACGCAGACCACCCGTCATCTGGTAGATGACCTCCTGTACCGTTCCTTTGTAAGGTACACGTCCGGCGATACCCTCCGGCACCAACTTCTTCACATCCTTTGTGTCGGCCTGGAAGTAGCGGTCCTTCGAGCCGTGCTCCATAGCCTCCAGGGAACCCATGCCGCGGTATGACTTGAACTTACGGCCATTATAGATAATGGTGTCACCAGGACTCTCCTCAGTACCTGCTACGAGTGAACCCATCATGACGCTGGAGCCACCTGCTGCCAGTGCCTTGACGATATCACCGCTATAGCGCAGGCCACCATCGGCAATGAGGGGAATGTCGGTACCCTTCAAGGCACTGTAAACATCGTAGATGGCAGACAGCTGAGGCATACCTACGCCGGCTACCACACGGGTTGTGCAGATGGAGCCTGGTCCGATACCTACCTTGACAGCGTCGGCACCGTTGTCGACCAGCATCTTGGCGGCAGCACCCGTAGCGATGTTACCCACGACGATGTCGATGTTGGGGAACGACAGCTTGGCTTCACGCAGCTTCTCGACGACGCCTTTGGAATGGCCGTGGGCAGTGTCGATGACAATGGCGTCAGCACCGGCATCCACCAGTGCCTGCATACGTTGAAGGGTATCACTTGTGACTCCCACACCGGCAGCGACACGAAGCCGGCCCTTTTCATCCTTGCAGGCCATGGGCTTGTCTTTGGCCTTGGTGATGTCCTTATAGGTAATCAGGCCTACCAGGTGGTTGTCCTTATCAACCACGGGCAGCTTCTCGATTTTGTTCTCCTGAAGAATCTGGGCAGCGGCAGTCAAGTCGGTCTGCTGATGTGTTGTCACGAGGTTCTCATGGGTCATCACCTCGTCAATCTTCTTGTCCAGACGACGCTCGAAACGCAGGTCACGGTTGGTGACGATACCGACCAAACGGTTGTCGTCATCGACCACAGGAATACCTCCGATATGGTATTCTGCCATGATATCGAGGGCATCCTTCACCGTTGAACCACGACGGATGGTCACAGGGTCGTAGATCATACCGTTCTCGGCACGTTTCACGATGGCGACCTCACGGGCCTGGTTCTCTATCGACATGTTCTTATGGATGACACCAATACCTCCCTCACGTGCAATGGCAATAGCCATCTGACTTTCCGTCACGGTGTCCATAGCCGCCGTTACGAACGGGATGTTCAGTGTAATGTTGCGAGAGAAACGGGTACGCAGTTCTACCGTTTTCGGCAGCACCTCAGAATACGCTGGAATCAACAGGACGTCGTCGAATGTCAGGCCGTCCATTACAATCTTGTCTGTAATAAATGATGACATAAATATCTATTTTAATATTTTACTTTTACTCTTTCCCTTAATTCGCCATTTCACTCAGGAACTTGATGCGTACCAGTCGAATCTCATCCTCTGAGCACTCAGCGCCCAGCTCCTGAAGGGCATCCTCCAGTGAGTCGGTATCGCTCTCTGAGAAGTAGTCATAGATGTCGTCGACATGGTCTTCGTCCATCACCTCTTCCAGGAAGTAGTCGATGTTCAGCTTGGTGCCGCTGTAGACGATGGCTTCCACCTCGTCCAGCAGCTCCTCGAAGTCCAGGCCCTGGGCCGTGGCAATGTCGTCGAGGGCTATCTGGCGGTCAATAGCCTGGATAATCTTTACCTTCAGGATAGACTTCTTGGCCACCGTACGTACACGCATGTCTGTATGACGGTCAATTTCGTTCTCCTCACAGTAGCTCTTGATAAGGTCGACAAATTCCTTGGCGTATGGCTGGCGCACCTTGCCTTCGCCAACGCCCTGAATATTCTTCAGTTCCTCAAGCGTGATGGGATAGTCGGTAGCCATCTGTTCGATGCTGACATCCTGGAAGATGACATACGGCGGACGCTCCAGTCTTTTGCTCACCTTCTTGCGCAGATCCTTGAGCATGGCACTGAGCGTAGGATCCAGCGCGCTGGTACCACCCTCGTGGTCGGCTGACGGGTCGTAGTCCTCATTGAATTCGTTGTCCTCAGGAACCATAAATGATTTTGGTGCCTTGACAAACTTCTTTCCGGCTGACGTAAGCTTCAGCAGACCATAGTTCTCAACATCCTTCTTCAAATAACCTTCTATCAGGGCTTCGCGAATGACAGGGTTCAGATGTTTACGGTCGTGGTCTTCGCCGGCACCGAAGAGTTCGTGGTTTTGGTGCTTATGAGCCAGAATCTCCTCCGTTTCACGCCCCATGACAAAGTCGATGATATAGTCTGAGCGGAAATTCTCCTTCAGGGCATGGACAGTATTCAGCACGATGACCAGCAAGTCCTTGGCCTCCACCTTATTCTTCGGATGCAGACAGTTGTCACAGTTGTGGCAGTTGTCTGGCAGATACTCCTCGCCGAAGTAGTGCAACAGCATCTTACGGCGACAGATGGACGACTCCGCATAGGCAGCCGTCTCAGCCAACAACTGGCGGCCAATGTCCTGTTCTGCTACAGGTTTGCCCTCCATGAACTTATCCAGCTTCTGCAAGTCTTTATAGGCATAGAAGGTGATACACAGTCCTTCGCCGCCGTCACGGCCGGCACGTCCTGTCTCCTGATAGTAACCTTCGAGGGACTTAGGAATGTCGTAATGGATGACGAAGCGAACGTCGGGCTTGTCGATTCCCATACCAAAAGCGATGGTTGCCACGATGACGTCAATCTCCTCCATCAGGAAGTCGTCCTGCGTCTGTGAGCGTAGGGCCGACTCGAGTCCGGCATGGTATGCAGCCGCCTTGATGTCATTGGCCTTCAGGATTTCTGCCAGCTCCTCGACCTTTTTACGCGACAGACAATAGATGATGCCGCTCTTGCCGGGATGCTGCTTGATGAAACGGATAATATCCTTGTCGACGTCCTTGGTCTTGGGACGTACCTCATAATACAGATTGGGACGGTTGAAGGAGCTCTTGAACTCTTTGGCATCCAAGATACCCAGGTTCTTCTTGATATCGGTACGCACCTTGTCGGTGGCCGTAGCTGTCAGCGCAATGATGGGCGCCTTGCCAATTTCATTGATAATGGGACGGATACGACGGTACTCAGGACGGAAGTCATGACCCCATTCTGAGATACAGTGTGCCTCGTCAATGGCATAGAACGATATCTTGGCCTGCTTCAGGAATTCTACGTTATCTTCCTTGGTCAACGACTCCGGAGCCACATACAGCAGTTTGGTCTTGCCAGCCAGGATATCACTCTTCACCTGGTCGATAGCCGCCTTGTTGAGCGACGAGTTCAGGTAGTGTGCCGTCCCCTCATCACTCATGGAACTGATGACGTCCACCTGGTTTTTCATCAGGGCGATGAGCGGTGATATGACGATAGCCGTACCGTCCATCAGCAAGGACGGCAGCTGGTAGCACAGTGACTTGCCACCACCCGTTGGCATCAGCACAAAGGTGTCCTTACCGTCGAGCACGTTCTGCACAATGGCTTCCTGGTCGCCTTTAAACTTGTCGAAGCCGAAATATTTCTTTAGTGCTTCTGTCAAATTCTGTTTCTTTTTTGCCATAGACTTTCTGTTGTTTTATAATAAGTGCGACTTATCGAGCTGCTCCTGGGCATACTCTTTAGTCACTTCAAAGGATTTCACGCGTTTTGAAGGAATCTCGAACATGGCGTCCATCATGATATTCTCTACGATAGAGCGCAGACCGCGGGCACCCAGCTTGTACTCCACCGCCTTGTCGACAATGAGTGTCAGAGCCTCTGGGGTGAACGTGAGTTTGATGCCGTCCATCTCAAACAGCTTCACATACTGCTTGACGATAGAGTTTTTTGGCTCCGTCAGAATCTTAGTCAGTGCATCGCGGTCCAGCGGGTTCAGGAAGGTCAGTACGGGCAGTCGGCCGATAATCTCAGGTATCAGTCCGAACGACTTCAAGTCCTGCGGGGCAATATACTGCATCAGGTTCTCCTTGTCAATCTTACGCACATTTTGCACAGAATTGTAACCAACGGTGTGGGTATTCATGCGCTGTGCTATCTTACGCTCGATGCCGTCAAAGGCACCGCCACATATAAACAAGATGTTACGGGTGTCTATCGCAATATATTCCTGGTCGGGGTGCTTGCGACCACCCTTGGGAGGTACGTTCACCGTAGTACCCTCCAGCAGCTTTAGCAGTCCCTGTTGAACGCCCTCACCACTGACGTCACGGGTGATGCTGGGGTTGTCTGACTTACGGGCTATCTTGTCGATCTCGTCGATGAAGACGATGCCGCGTTCTGTGGCTTCCACCTTATAGTCAGCAACCTGCAACAAACGGGTCAGAATACTTTCCACATCTTCACCGACATAGCCGGCCTCGGTGAATACCGTAGCATCGACGATGGTGAACGGCACATCGAGCAGTTTGGCAATAGTGCGTGCCAGCAGAGTCTTGCCGGTACCCGTCGAGCCCACCATGATGACGTTCGACTTCTCTATCTCCACGCCGTTGTCGTCGAAGGGCTGCTGCAAGCGCTTATAATGGTTGTAGACAGCTACGGAGAGGAACCGTTTGGCCTCATCCTGACCGATGACATACTGATCCAGGTAGTCTTTGATCTCCTTGGGTTTCGGTACGTTCAGCTTCTGGTAGGCTGTTGACTGCTTCTTTGCTTCAGGACCGTAGCCGTTGGCCGTTGCCACTTGGTAGGCCTGGACGGCGCAATCTTCGCAGATGGCACCCTCGATACCTGTAATCAGGAGCTTCACTTCTCGCTCCGACCGTCCACAGAAATTACATTTCTTTGCCATTAACTTCTCACCTCTTACTTCTTACCTCTTACCTTCTTGCCTTTTTTGCAAGGACTACAGGACTTAAGGACTTTTTTTGTTCAATCTTCAATCTTCAATGTTCAATGTTCATTGTTCAATGTTCATTGTTCAATGCTTCTTACTTCTTCTTCAGCACCTGGTCAATCATGCCGTACTCCTTAGCCTCCTCAGCCGTCATCCAGTAGTTGCGGTCGGAGTCATTCCATACCTTGTCGTAAGGTGTATGCGAGTGCTCGCTGATGATGGTGTACAGTTCCTTCTTGAACTTCATGATTTCCTTGGCCTCAATCTCAATGTCTGAAGCCTGACCCTGTACGCCACCTAACGGCTGGTGAATCATCACGCGGCTGTGTGGCAGAGCCGAACGTTTGCCCTCCGTTCCGGCTACGAGCAGTACGGCAGCCATCGAGGCGGCCATGCCAGTGCAGATGGTAGCGACGTCGCTGCTGATGAACTGCATGGTGTCATAGATGCCCAGACCAGCTGTCACGCTGCCGCCAGGTGAGTTCAGATAGATGCTGATGTCCTTGCCGGAGTCCACCGAATCCAGATACAGCAGCTGTGCCTGCAGCGTGTTGGCCGTATAGTCGTCAATCTGTGTGCCGAGGAAGATGATTCGGTCCATCATCAGGCGTGAGAAGACATCCATCTGGGTGACGTTTAACTGACGCTCCTCCAGGATGTACGGGTTCAAATACTGAGCCTGTGCACTCATCACTTCGTCGAGTACCAGACCGTTAATACCGAGATGCTTGGTAGCATATTTTCTAAAGTCGTTATTCATATCCTTATAAAATGAGATACAAAATTACACAAAAAAGTCGGAACACAAAGCATTCCGACTTATTTTTTTGGTTAAAGAATTATAATTCCCCTTTTTAATGTTGAGTGTTGAATGTTGAGTGTTGAATGATTCTCGCTTCGCTGCGATGTTTGAATGACGAATTCTCAATTAATTCTTAACTCTTAATTCTTAATCGGCGAAGCCGACCATTCCTCATTCCACATTTCTCACTCCTCATTTCATAAGCTCCTGGAACTTCTCCAGCGTGATGTCTTTCTCGTCGAGTTTCACCACGCCCTTCAGGGCTGCCGTGAGCTTCACGTCAACAGCACGGTCTACGAGGCCGTCGACATTCTCGCGCTTCTTCATCATCTCTGTGGCGTAGTTGTCCAGATACTCCTCGGGAACGTTCGACATGCCATACTGTGCAAACTGTGCACGGGCGGCTTCCTTGGCAACCTGCTTCAGGTCGTTGTCGTCCACCTTGATGCCCTGGGCGGCTACGAGCTGTTCCTTGATGAGGTGCCAGCCCAACTCCTTGATGCTGGCCTCGAAGTTCTTCTCCACGAAGTCCTCGACATCCTTGCGCTCCTTGTTGTTCTGAATCATCACACGCTTCAGGATGGCCTCGGGGAACTCCAGCTTGCCAACCTTCTTCTCCATGTGCTCACGGACGTCGAGCAGGAACTTATAGTCGCTGTCGGCCTTGAACTGCTGGCTGATCTGGTCGGCAATCTTCTGGCGGAATTCCTTCTCGCTCTTCACAGTGCCCTCGCCAAAGATCTGGTCGAACAGTGTCTGGTTCACCTCAGCCTTCACGAAACGGCTGATTTCCGTAATCTGGTAGGTGAAGTCACCAGTATGCTCAGCCACCTGGTCCTTCTCGATTTTCAGCAGGCTGCTCACCTCGACGTCGCTCTCGGGATAGGCTTTGCGGGGATTCCAGGTGATGATGTCGCCCACCTTGCAGCCGTCAAACAGCTTCTTCTGGTCGTCCACCTTCATATACTGGGGCATCAGCACGGCGTCAGCCACCTCAATGGTACCGTCAATCTCGCGCAGGTCGCCCTTCAGCATGTCGCGCTGCTCAGCGTCGTACTCCTCGGCCTTCTCGTACTGTCCGGCACGACTCTGGTACATCTCCACCTGCTGGTCAATCATCTTGTCGTCCACGGTGATGTTGTAGTAGGTCACCTTGTCCTTGGCGCTCAGCTTGGCCTCGAATTCAGGAGCCACGGCAATGTCGAACTTAAACGTCAGGGGTTTGTCACCCTCGAAGTCCAGGGGTTCCTGCTGACTGCTCGGCAGAGGTTCGCCCAGCATGTGTATCTTGTTGTCCTGTACGTAGCCATACAGTTTCTCACCCAGCATCTTGTTCACCACGTCCACCTTGACGCTGGTGCCGAACTGGCGCTTGATCATACCTATGGGAGCCTGACCGGGACGGAATCCGGGAATGTTGGCGCGTTTACGATAGTCTTTCAGGGTTTTCTCAACCTCAGGCTGATAGTCAGCCGTCTCCAGTGTGATGGTCATCAAACCATTCACCTTGTCGGGAGCTTCAAATGTAATATTCATCTTCTTTTATATACCTTATTAATATGTTAATGTCGTTTTGAGCGTGCAAAGGTACGAAATATTCATTGAACATTGAAAATTGAAGATTGAACATTATCATTTTTTAACCAAAACACTCCATCTTAAATGTTCAATCTTCAATCTTCAATCTTCAATGTTCAATCTTCAATGTTCAATGTTCAATGTTCAATGTTCAACCTTCCTCTTCCAGTTCCAGCCATTTCCTGCGACGGGCTTCCTCCATTTTGGCGAAATCCTTCTTCTGTAACACGAAGTTCGAACCCAGGTATTTCTCTTTCACTATCGGGTTGACAGCCAGCTCATCGGGAGTACCCTTGAACAGGATGCGGCCTTCGAACAACAGGTAGGCACGGTCGGTGATGTTCAGCGTCTCGTGTACGTTGTGGTCAGTTATCAGGATGCCGATGTTGCGGTATTTCAGCTGCCACACGATCTGCTGGATGTCCTCCACGGCAATGGGGTCCACACCGGCGAAAGGCTCGTCAAGCATGATGAACTTCGGCTCGATGGCCAGACAGCGGGCTATCTCCGTACGGCGGCGCTCACCACCGCTCAGGCGGTCACCCGTGTTCTTGCGCACCTTCTGCAGGCGGAACTCCTTGATGAGACTCTCCAGCTTCTCCATCTGGTAGTCGCGAGGCTTGCCCGTCATCTCCAGCACAGAGAGGATGTTGTCCTCCACCGTCATCTTACGGAATACCGACGCCTCCTGAGCCAGGTAGCCTATGCCCGCACGGGCACGCTTATAGACTGGGTAGTCCGTCACCTCCTCGTCGCCCAGGTAGATATGGCCGCCATTAGGTACGATAAGGCCTGTGGTCATATAGAACGAGGTTGTCTTACCCGCACCGTTAGGTCCCAGCAGACCGACTATCTCGCCCTGCTTGACGTCAAACGACACATCGTTCACCACCGTGCGCTTGCCGTAAATCTTCACCAGTCCCTCTGTGCGTAGTACGAGGTGGTCTTGGACATCAGTATTTTGCCCCTGCTTTTGTTCCTCTGTCATATTCATTTCGTTCATAATTGGGTGCAAAGGTACGAATAAGTGAGTAGAAAAACAAATTTTATTTGAGTTTTCTCTATTGTAACGCCACACTTCGTACCTTCAGGTCGAAGAACGAAAATCCGCTTGTGTAGGACTTTCATGCCAGTAAAGTAGAACTTTCATGCCAGTAAAGTCCCACTTTACTCCGAGGAAAGTCAGAGGAAGGAAAATGCGGCAATGCGGCAATGCGGCGAATTATTTCACGACTCATCAAAAGTAAAAGCAAGCTTTCTTTGATTTCGCTGCTCAAAAATTTGGTAGTTTCAGGGAAAATGCATAACTTTGCCCTAAATAATATTGTCATGAAAGAAAAAACGTTAATCTGTTTCGACTGGGCATTAAAGCGCATTCTGCGTGACAAGGCTAATTTTGTCGTTTTGGAAGGTTTCCTTTCAACGCTGTTGAATTTTGATGTCAAGATACACCAGCTGCTGGAAAGTGAAGGTAATCAAGACCGAAGAGAGTCGAAGTATAACCGTGTGGACTTGCTGGCTGAGAACAGTCAGGGGGAACTGATTCTTATAGAGATGCAGGGCGAAACTGAATTCGCTTTTTATGAGCGTACGCTCTTTGTCGCATCGAAGCTTGTTACCGATTATATCAATGGCGGTCAGAACCACGAGAACGTGAAGAAGATATACTCGGTCAACATCGTCTATTTCGATCTTGGTCAAGGAGAGGATGTCGTCTATCATGGCAAGACCGAGTTCCGTGGCATTCACAGCGGCGACTTGCTCAGGCTTAGCCCTTATCAGCAGCAGAAATTTGAGGTGAGCGATGTCTACCAGCTCTATCCCGAATATTACATTCTGAAGGTCAATGATTTCAACCAATGGTCTCGTGTTCCGTTGGAGCAGTGGCTATATTTTCTCTCTACCAGTGAGATTCCTGACGATGCCGATGCCCCTGGTCTGAAGGAAGCGCGAGAGAGACTGGCCATCATGAAGATGAGCCGTGAGGAGCAGCGGGCTTACGAAAGCTATTGGATGGATCGTCATATTCTTGAGAACACCATGGCCACAGCGCGTGGAGAAGGTAAATTAGAAGGGCGTGCTGAGGGCCGTGCTGAAGGGCGTGCTGAAGGGCGTGCTGAAGGTGAACGTGGCAAGGCCCTTGAGTCAGCACGTCGCATGAAGTCAGACGGCATGTCTGCCGAGTTGATATCAAAATACACAGGATTAACCGTTGAGGACATAGCTCAGCTGTAAGTTCATTCTAAACAATCCATATTTGCCCAAAAAGTTTGCATTTGAAACTTTTTGGGCATTTTTTTGGTTTTCTCAATATTAATTCGTACTTTTGCTGCCGTATATAAGGAACCCTGCAAGCGTGTTTTTATAGATAAAGTGGGACATCGAAATCACTTCGCCGTCCCACTTCAGATGTCTGATTTCAGTAATATTGTACCATAGTAGTGATTTGTTTTCTGAAATCAATCTTTTTCCAATCAATCTAAGTAATACCTAAACAAATATATTCAACTTCACAGCCTTCTCGCTATTTGTTTACGGCCGCAAAGGTAGTGAGTTTTGATGGAACGGCCTTGAACTTTCTTAGCAAAGACTACCACTTTCCTGAATAAAATAAAAGAATACAACAAAAACTAATAGAGTGAAACAATAAACCCAAAGGGGATATTAGAAACTCTAACTTTGCAGTGTCATTGATATTTTTTCAACGAGTACTCACCAATCTCAATGATACTGCAAAGTTAGAGTTTTCTTTCATGAGCAAATGATGGTTATCATGGCATTCATTTCCTATCATATTTATAATGACATATTGGGGAACACAGGAAAAGCTGCTTGCCTGAAAAGAAAGTGTCGGTTTTTGATAAAATAGAGTTATTCGTTTTCGTTAAAAGGACTTAATTTTGCAGCCGAAAATCAAAACAAGTGAAAACGAAGACATTGACAAACCAAAACAATTTACCCAATATTATTAAAACATTATTATGATTAAAACTTTTGGAAAGACAGCGCTGATGATGGGTGTCCTGGGTCTGTTGGGACTGGGATATTCGTCGGATGCCAATGCTGCAGGGGCTCCTCAGGAGGTTCGGCAGGCTACGAAGCAGATTACAGGTACTGTAGTCGATGCGCAGGGGCCAGTTATCGGTGCCAGCGTAGTTGAAAAAGGTAAGTCCGGAAACGGTGTCATTACTGATTTCGACGGAAACTTCTCTCTCAAGGTGTCGCCAGGTGCTACGATTGTCGTGTCGTACATCGGCTATGTGACTCAGGAAATTGCCGTTGGCAACCAGTCAACGTTCAACATCACGCTGAAGGAGGACAATACCTCACTTGAAGAGGTGGTTGTTGTGGGTTATGGTGTGCAGAAGAAAAAGCTGGTGACGGGTGCTACCGTTCAGGTGAAGGGTGAGGACATTGCTAAGCTGAACACCACCAATGCGCTGACGGCTATGCAGGCTTCTTCTCCTGGTGTGAACATCACCCAAAGTTCTACACAGCCAGGTAAGGGTTTCAAGGTGAACATCCGTGGTGTGGGTACCATCGGTGAGAGCTCACCTCTGCTGATTATCGACGGTATCAATGCCGGTACGGCCGATAATGGTTTGAACGGTCTGAATCCGAACGATATTGAGAGCATCGACGTGCTGAAGGATGCTGCTTCTGCAGCCATCTATGGTGCCCGTGCTGCCAACGGTGTCATCCTGGTGACCACCAAGCAGGGTAAGGCTGGCAAGCTGTCTATCCAGTACGACGGTTACGTGGGTTGGTCGAATGCCTATAAGGTGCCCGGCACGCTGAATGCCAAGCAGTATATGCAGGTTATCAATGAGACATATATGAATACATACGGTCAGCTGCCGCAATGGAATGCGTTGGTTCCGCAGTCTATTCTCGACGAGGTTAACAACGGTTGGGAGGGTACTGACTGGTTCAAGGAGTACGAGAACAAGAATGCCCTGCAGTTCAGCCACGCTGTAACGCTCAATGGTGGTACCGACCGTTCAAAGTTCTCCCTGTCGCTGAACTACAGCTCCAACGAGGGTATCATGGGTGGCGACAACGCTTCTACCTACAAGCGTTATGGCGGCCGCATCAACTCGGAACACGTCTTGCTCAAGGGTAAAGACCTGCTGGGTGAGGAGCATGACCTGATTACCATCGGTGAAAACGTGAGCTACTGGTATCATAAGAGCCATGACTTGGCTGAGGGCAACGGCTATTGGAACATCATGCAGGCTGCCTACGTGGCCTCTCCGCTGGTGAAGCCCTATAATCCTGACGGTACCATTGCCTCTTATTCTCCTGACAATGGCTATAGCGGCATGATTTACAGCAACCCGCTCAACCACTTCCTGGCTGGCGGTTTCAACTCTATCAACAAGAACCGCGACTTTGGTGTTGGCGCTACGTTCTACTGGATTGTCGAGCCTATCAAGAACCTCCGCTACCGTGGACAGTTTAATACGGGCTACAGCTCCAGCAATAGCCGCAGTATCAGCCTGCCCTATAACTCGAGCAGTACGAGTGCAAGCATCAACTATGGCCTGAACATGAGTCAAGGCCAGAGTTCAAGCTTCACGATTGAGAATACCCTGTCGTATGTTCTGCCTCAGCTTGGCAAGAACACCATCGACCTGTTGGTGGGTCAGTCGTACGAGCGTTCTGACTGGAGCACCGGCATGTCAATGAACTTCTCAACAGCCTCACCCGGTTCGCTGGTCTACAATGGCTGGGACTACACGATACCGTCGAACTTCCCCGCCTCTGCCATGACTGGTTATGGTGGCTATGACAACCCCACACAGGGTAGCATCGCATCGTTCTTTGCCCGTGCCAACTGGAACTATGACGAGAAATACATGCTGACAGCTATCATCCGTGCCGACGGTTCGAACAACTTTGCCCGTGGCAAGCGCTGGGGATACTTCCCCTCAGTATCTGCTGGTTGGGTTATCACCAACGAGAAATTCATGGAAGGCACTCGCAGTTGGATGGACTTCCTGAAGATTCGTGCTAGCTGGGGTCAGAATGGTAACTGTAATATCGGTAACTTCTACTACCTGTCGAACATCGGTTTCTCTCCGACGGACTATAAAGACTATGGCTATAAGTTCAGCAACGACCTGACCGCTACCGTCAATGGTGACTACAATACCGGTGCCTACGCCAGAAACGTTCCCAACGAGGATGTGACATGGGAAACATCAGAACAGACCAATATCGGTCTTGATGCCCGCTTCCTGAACGGCCGTCTCGGACTGGCTTTCGACTGGTATGTCAAGAAGACGAAGGACTGGCTGGTACAGGCTCCTATGAACGAGGTTCTGGGCTACGAGGAACCTGCCATGATCAACGGTGGTGACATTAAGAACACTGGTGTTGAAATAGCACTCTCTTGGCGCGACAAGATTGGTAGCGACTTCAACTATCATGCTAACGTCAACTTCGCTACTAATAAGAATGAGGTGACCCGTCTGGCTGCTGCCGGTGGAAAGATTGGTACTGACGGTGCTTACGCCAGCACGCTGTTCCAGAACTCGTCATACGTCTCTCTCGTAGAGGAAGGTCACCCTGTAGGTTACTTCAGCGGTATGTCCTATAGCGGTATCTGGCAGAATCAGGATCAGATAAATGCTGCCCGTGCCAATGGACAGGCCGTGCTTGCCACAGCACAGCCCGGTGATCCCATCTGGGACGACTACGATGGTGACGGCACTATCAACTACGACTTAGACCGTCATGAGATTGGCTCTCCCCATCCGAAGGTGACCCTCGGTATCACTCTTGGCTTCGACTGGAAGGGCCTGGACTTCGGTGTCACCGGTTTCGGCGCATTCGGTCAGCAGATCATGCAGTGCTACCGTACCGCTCTGTTGGCTAACCCGTTCAATGAGTACACCACCGACGTCTTCGACCGTTGGCATGGTGAAGGCACGAGCAATGAGCAGCCCCGTCTGACTGTCGGTCACACTAACGACCAGTGGGTTTCTACCCGCTATATGCAGGATGCTGACTACTTCAAGATTCAGAATATCACTCTTGGTTACGACTTCAACAAGCTGTGGAAGGGTTCTCCGTTCCAGCAGCTGCGTCTCTATGTCCAGGCTCAGAACCTGTACACCTTCACAGGCTACACTGGTGTTGATCCCGAATGTGCTTCTGACGGTGGTAAGACTGCAAACAGCATGAACTTCATTCGTGGCATAGATGTCGGTCTGTATCCCTCGGCCCGTACATGGATTGTTGGTGCAAGCATTAAGTTCTAATATAATATAATAAGGTATATAAGATTATGAAAAAGATATATTTACTGGCCATCGCAGCCCTCTTCACCTTCGCTTCTTGTGAAGATGCGCTCGATAGCTCTAACTACACCCAGGCCAACACCAGCAACTTCCCTGCTACGGCAGACGACCTGAACAGCGAGCTGGCAGCCCTCTACGGTGTGATGAACCAAATGAGCACTACTCCCTTGGAGACGCCTTGGTTCGTGAACTATATTATGTCTGACGACGCCAATGGTGCCGGTGGTACGGGTGACGTAGAGTCACACGCTATCGGTCATCTGACAGCGAACAAGGAAAATCTCTTTGACAATGCTTGGCATAATACCTACGTAGGTATAGCCCGTGCCAATGCCATCATCTATGCGGTCGACGCCATGAACTGGACTGGTCAGGAGAAGGTGCGCAACCAGTTGCTGGGTGAGGCCTACTTCATGCGTGGTCTGTTCTATCTGTGGGGCGTACAGTTCTGGGGTGACATCCCTGCCTACTGGGCAGCTGCAGCTCCCGATCCCTGTCCCCAGCAGAGTGCCGATGAAGTAATTTTCCCGCACATCCTGGCAGACTTCTACAGTGCATACAGCCTGATGAGCAACGGAGCTACCAAGTTTGGCGACGGCCATGCTACACGTGGTGCCGCTGCCGGTATGCTGGCGCGTGCCTATCTGTTCTATCAGGGCTTCTACAAGAAGGTTGGCGATATGACCAAGGCTAGTCCCGCGGAAGTCGCTTTCGGCTTCGAGCAGGAGGGTGCCGGCACATCACTGAGCAAGGCTCAGGTAGTTGCTGCCGTTGAAGATGCTATCAAGAACAGCGGTTACAAACTGGTAGAGGATTTCCGACTGCTGTGGCAGTATACCAACGAATTTTCTGCTCCTGCTTATTCTTTCGTCGCTGACCTTGCTGCAGCAGGTAAGTATTGGGCAGGCAATGGTAACACGGAGGAAATGTTCCAGGTTCAGTATATGAACGCTGGTTCATGGAATGGTAACATTGCCATGGGATTCACCAACCAGGCTTCACTCTACTGCGGTCTGCGTTGTGATGACGACGGTGCCGGTCACGTGAACGGTGATGCTGATGAGCTGCCCTTCGGTCAAGGCTGGGGTCAGGGTACCATCAATGCCAACCTGTGGCTCGAATGGCCCGACAGTGACCCGCGTAAACGAGCTACCATCGTATGTTGCACAGACCACTTCGGCGATACTCCCGAAATTCCCAGTTTTGTCTTTACGACCTCGTGCTCTGAGGATGCCGGTCTCTACAACAAGAAGTGGATGCCTATCACAAGTCCTGCTTCCACATGGAGTGACTTCAACACCTGCTATACTTGGTGGGGTGCCCTGCGTGAACAAATTGGCGGTGGTGAGATTGCCCAGAACAACGGTAACTCGTTCCAGGGTGAGCACTATGCCGACATGGTTCTGCTGCGTCTGGCCGATGTCATGCTGATGCATGCCGAGCTGACGGGTGACCGTACTTATCTGAATATGGTACAGCGTCGTGCCGGTGTGACAGAGACTGATGCTACGCTGGCGAACATCCAGAACGAACGCCGTTGGGAACTTGCCGGTGAGGGTATCCGTTTCAACGACCTGCGCCGCTGGTCGGGTAAGGACGGTGGCGAGGGCTGTTTGGCTGCCACCATGCTTGAAAAGCAGAATGGTTCTGAGGTGAACTACACCATGAAGTGGACCAGAATGAAACACGCTACGTCTTCATGGAAACAGCGCTATGCTGAGACTGACGGCTTCCTGATGATTCCTCCTGCACAGATCAGTATTGCCAACAATCCTGAAGTCCTGAAGCAGAACGCAGGTTGGGGATCAGGTGTCGCTGATGCCAACATGAGTGGTACTCCGATTTATTAATGTGTAACTATTAACGATTATAGACAATATGAAAAAATCATTTATTATATTCGCAGCTGTAGCACTGGGCGTCCTGTCTTCCTGTAATCCCATCAAGGATGACGAGAGCCTGAGCGTGACAGAAATCTCGGAAGACCAGCTCTTGGCGAATGCCACCTTCAAGCAGTTTGCTGCTGTTGTTGACGAGAATGGTAACGTGACTGGCTATACCGAGGCTGCTGACGGTAACTATATTCAGTTCAATATTCCTGGTGTTACAGGTCTGAATATCTTTACGCTTAATGAAGATGGTTCTGAGAAGATGCTTCAGAATGCAGTGACGGGTACTTTCACTTATACTGGTGGTGGTATGTTCATACTGATGCCACGTCGTGGTTCCAGTCCCAATCAGACTGTTATCTTCCGCTACACTAACCAAGATGGTAAGAGTGTTCAGAGTTACAAGGACTTTACTGTTGCCGTGCCCAGCGACATGGCTTACGAGATGAAGCTGCTCTGTTCGAACGACTACGGTGAAAAGGTCTGGAAGTGGGATACCTCTATTACAGGCGCTGTCTGGGGTAACATGGGTTACTGCGGCGGTGCAGGTAGAGATGTCGGTGTCAGCGGTAACGGACAGTGGTGGGGTATCACCACGTCAGAAGAGTTCAATAATCAGCTGCAGCATACAGAGGATGGCACCAACCATGGTGACGGTGATCTCGATGCCTACATGGTATTCAACGAGGACGGTACAGTCACCAGCTATGACAAGGCAGGTAATGTCATTCGTAAAAACTCTTTCAAGGTTGAAGGCTATGACAACTCGAATCCTGATGCATGGAAGGTTGGCGACCTTGTAACCGATGCCATCCTGTGGCCATACCAGATTAACTGGAAGGATAATGGCTACGAGGCTATTCCTGGAACCTATGAGATTTGTTACCTGACTTCTGATAAGATGACCCTCGTTTATCCTGATGGTGGTAAGTATGGAGAACTTGGCAACTGGGGTGAGGCTACCTTCTGGCACTTCTACAGTGACAGCGATCTCCTTGGCATGGTTGCTGGCTACGAGAAGGGTAAGGATTGGACATGGGATCCCTCAATCACAGGTGCCGTCTGGGGTAACATGGGTTACTGCGGCGGTGACGGTGCAGATGTCGGTAAGTCTGGTAATGGCCAGTGGTGGGGTGTCACCAGCACTGAAGAGTTCAACGGTCAGCTGCAGCACTCTCACAATGGTGTGAATAATGGTGATGGCGACCTTGATGCTTATATGACATTCGGTACCGATGGTATCCTAACCAGTTACAAGGCCGATGGCAGTGTCATTAATTCAGGAACCTATGAATTCAAGCCTGTCAAGGATAACGCTTGGAAGAAGTACGACCTGTATACCACGTCCATCCTGTGGCCGTATCAGATTAACTGGAAGGATAACGGTGTGGACCCGATTCCCGGAGAGTACGAGGTTGTCTACGTTACCAACGAAAAGATGACGCTCGTATATCCCGACAAGGGTGACTACGGTTCACTTGGCAACTGGGGTGAGGCTACCTTCTGGCACTTCAAGGCTAAGTAATCCCGATTGAACATTGAAGAATGAATAATGATTATTGAACATTGAGCATTTCAATCTCTCTCTAAATCACCGCCCTGCAGCTCTTCTGCCGCAGGGCGCTTTTTCGAAAGATTGTTTGGCAGTCTCAGAGAATTGTTGTAATTTTGCAACGATTATGAAGATAGGAATACAGAGATACTGGAATTGGGGGCTGTCGGTGCTGGTTGGCATCGGCATGTTCCTGTTCTGGTATGTATACTATCCTCATGCCCTGTCGTATCAGGAACAGTATCAGCTGTTCCTTTGGACTGGGGATTACTTCTTGGAAAAGATCAGCCTGCCTGGAGGTTTGGCAGATTGGTTAGGGGAGTTTATCGTACAGTTCTATTATGTGGAGTGGCTTGGGACGCTGTCGTTAGCACTACTATTTATGGTGCTGCAATGGCTGACAGCCAGACTGTTGCCAAAGACATGGTGGTGGCTGAGTGTGTTGCCCGTTGCAGTAATGTGGTGGTTGATGGGGGATATCAATGTCTTGTTGTCGCTGCCAGTGGCTGTCGTATTGGCCTTGATTTTAGCCAATATTCGTCTGGCGAAGTCCCTCTCATGGATAGATTTTCTGATTCTGCCTGTGGCTTATTGGCTGATAGGTCCGGCGGTATGGCTGTATGTCATCATACAGGCCATTCAAATAGGATGGAGACATCTTTGGACTGCGGGCTGGTTAGTGGCTGTACAGCTGATGGTGTATGCCTGGCTGTTGCCCCAATGGCCTTTGCAGCAGGCAATGACTGGATTGAACTATTACCGTATTCCCCTGCACTATCCCCAGTGGAGTGGTTACGACAAGGATATGTACGAACTGATTCGTCAGGACTATCTCGTGAGGAACGAACGATGGGATGACATTGTGAAGCGGGCAGGGGAGTATCAGGTCAGGACACCCTTCTGGTCGAACTGCGTGAATCTGGCCTTGTCACAGAAACGACTGTTGGCAGACCGGATGTTTGATTTCTACCAGAGCGGAGAGGATGCGTTGATCATGCCCAGGACAAGAGACCTGACCTCGATGCTGCCATCGGCAGAGGCCTTCTGGCGTCTGGGAATGGTAAATTCGGCACAGCGCTATATGTTCGACACACAGGAGTCGATACTGAATGGAAAGAAGAGCGGGCGCTGTACGAAGCGCATTGCCGAATGTATGATTGTAAACGGACATTACCAGACGGCGGCCAAGCAGCTCGACTTGTTGAAAAAGAGCCTGTTTTATCGCAGTTGGGCTAAGGATGCTGAGGCGTTGATAAAAGATGAAACGAAAATCAATACGCACCCTCTATATGGTAGACTACGCCAACTGAGGTACAAGGAGAACTTCCTCTATAGCTATGAGGAGATGGACAAGATGCTGGGGCTACTGCTTATGAACAATAACCAGAATAAGATGGCACTGGACTACTTCTTTGGGCAGATGCTCTTGAAAGGAAATCTACAAGGTTTCCGGCAGTATTTAGGACTCGCCCAGCAGTATGGCGGCTACCGCCAAATGCCATTGGGCTATCAGGACGTGATGCACTGTATCCAGATGCAGGGCAATGCGCCTGGTTCGCCGTATGCCAGTTACGTGAAACGGATGATGGGAGAAAGGAGGAGCCAATGAGGAGATTCTTGTTAGTGATTATTGCAATAGTAGCGTTATTAGGGTGCAGTAGGACACCTGAAAATCCGACGATGGTGGAGCGGCTGCCAGACATCTATCCCGACTATATCGGGGTGACAATCCCTGCGGACATAGCGCCGCTGAATTTTAACTTTGCCGACGAGGATATTGACTGTATGGATGTGGTCGTAAAGGGCAGCAAGGGTGGTAAGATTCATGCCAATGGCGACTGGGCAGACTTCGACATTGACGACTGGCGTGAGCTGACAACGCAGAATCAAGGCGGAAAGATTACTTTTACTGTATGCATTGAGAAAGATGGCAAATGGACTCAGTATCAGGACTTTGATGTCTTCGTTAGCCCAGATCAGCTCGACGAGTGGGGTCTGACTTACCGACGTATCAAACCCGGCTACGAGGTAGGTGGCGATATCGGTATCTACCAGCGCGAACTGAATACCTTCGATGAATATGCCATACTCACAGAGACTGCTGTGCCTGGCCGTTGCTTCAATTGCCACACAGCCAACCGTACCAATCCCAACCGTCTCTCTATGCAGATACGTGGCGAAGGCGGTGGCACCATGATACAGAAGGACGGACATCAGATGTGGTTGGACACCAAGACTGATTCTACCAAGGCTGCTGGCTCCTATAGCTATTGGCATCCTGACGGCAACTATTTGGCTTTGGCTGTCAATAGTGTCCATCAGAGTTTCTTCACAGGAACAGCTCAGCGCATCGAGGTGTATCATCGCTTCAGCAATGTAGAGGTGCTGGATATTCGTACCAATGAACTGATTCTCTCGCCTCTGCTGCAGACTGACGACTTAGAGATATTTCCCGCATTCTCGCACGATGGCCGTTGGCTCTACTATAGTTCATCGAAGCCTTGTCGGGTACCAGCGGAGTATGAAAAGGTGAAGTGCTCCCTGTGTCGGATTGCTTTCGATGCGGAGAAAGGCACCTTTGGCGAGGTGGTGGATACACTGCTGAATGGTCCGGCTACGGATCAGAGCTATGTGTTGGCGCGTCCCAGCTATGATGGCAAGTGGCTGATGTATTGTGTGAGCAGTCGTGGTAATTTCCCCGTGAGCCAGAACGATGCCGACCTATGGCTGATGGATTTGAAGACGGGCGAAAGCCGTAAACTGGATGAACTGAATAGTCCACAAATTGAGAGTTTCCACAACTGGAGTGACAACAGCCGATGGACGGTGTTTAGCAGCAAGCGCGAGGATGGTATGTACACCAAGCTTTATTTGGCGCATGTTGACGATAAGGGTCGTTTCAGCAAGCCCTTCCTCCTGCCGCAGCGCAATCCCCGGAAGTTCTATCGGGAGATGATGGATGCCTATAACTGTCCTGATTTCACCAGAACGAGGGTTGAGCTGGATGCACATGAAGCCTACAGGCAGGTGTATGACAATAAACGAGAACAAGTAAAGATTAGATAAAGATGAAGAAGATTCTATTATGTTTTGCCGCTTTGACAGCTGCGACAATGTTCTATAGCTGTCAGCAGGACAATGACGGAAAATGCCATATCGAGGGCATTGTGAATGGAGAACAGTATGAGGGGAAGCGAATTTTCATTGTACCCTTCAATGGCAAGAAAACGGCAGAGTATGTTGATTCGATGGAGATCACTAATGGGAAGTTCCATTTTACGAAAGATTCGATGCAGATGTACAAAATCGTGCTCGACTACCATTATCGCCTAGGTCTTCAGCCGCTACTTGTCGTCGGTGAACCAGGTGTTGTCAAAGTGACCATTGATAGCATCAGCCACGCAATAGGAACGCCTCAGAACGACTCACTTGAGCAGTGGAAGATCCAGACGGAAACCCATAACGAACAATTGGTCATGATGCGAAGGAACATCGAGAATCTGGAGAAGCGAGGCGACAGCCTACAGGCCAAGGCTATCAAGCAGCGTGCCGACAGCTTCCATCTGGTGTATAAGAACTATACCCGCCAGCTGGCAAAAAACATGGAAGGCAGTGTATTGGGCGATTTCCTGAAGAGCCTCTATCCGCTGACATATAAGCGCCAGCTTCCTGACGGTCGAATTGTCACGATGAATGCAGACACAAATGAAGAAATCCCTGAGTAAAGTCTGGAAGATAGGGCTGACACTGCTTTTCGGCATTGTGGTGTGGTTGTTCTGGTGGTTGCGTTATCCATTTGCACTCAGCTATCAGGAGCAATTCCAACTGTTTCTGCTCGACGATGACTATTTCATGTCGCGCATGGCTGAACCGAGTGGACTGGCACGCTATGTGGCTGAATTTCTAGTGCAGTTCTATAATGTCGTGGTAGTCGGGGCGGCTATCATTGCCGTGCTGCTTGTACTGATGCAACTCATCACTTGGCGACTGATGAGAAGCAAGGTCCATAATCCATTATCCATTTTCTATTATCCATTATCTTTCCTGCCTGCGCTATTCGTATGGTATATGATGGGCGATGAGAATCTGTTGTTAGGCTTTGTCGTATCCCTTGACATCGTGCTGGCTGTCATGCTTCTCAGCCTGAGGCTCAATATCTGGTGGAACATACTACTTATTGTCATCACCTATTGGATAGCAGGACCGTTGTTTGTCATTTTGGCATGCTGGGTAGCTGGTCTTAGCCTGTATACACAAAAGTACACAATTCTGCCTGTCATTGTCTGTCCGGTCGTCGTCTGGTTGAGTAGCTTCGTGTCGCCTTATCCCGTTCGTGTGTTGTGGGGCGGTTTGGGTTACTACCGCTTTCAGGGAAATATTCCTACACTTAAGGGTTACAAGGCACGTACCTATGAACTCATCGAGTACGATTACTTGGTGCGTCAAGGCCGCTGGGATGACATCATAGCCAAGGCTGACCAGAAATCTCCCGACCTGCCGATGAGCGTTTGTGCCAATAATCTGGCACTGGCCATGAAAGGCGAACTGGGTGAACGTGCCTTCGACTACTATCAAAACGGTACTGTGGGACTCCTGCCTAAGTTTGAGCGAAACTTCAACTCGCTACTGGTTACTGGCGAAGCCTACTTTCAATTGGGGCTTGTTAATACCGCCCAGCGGTTTGCTTTCGAGGCTATGGAAGCCATTCCCAATTGTGAAAAGAGTGCTCGCTGCATACGTCGTTTGGCTGAGACCAATCTCATTAATGGGCAATACGACGTGGCACGCAAATACTTGAAGATGTTGGAGAAAACACTCTTCTACAGCAAGTGGGCTCGTCGTACCATGAATCTGTTGGGCAACGAGGAGGCGATTAACCAACATCCTCTTTACGGCCATATGCGTACGGTGCGTCTGACTGACGATTTGCTGTTCAGTGATAAGGAGATAGATAAAATCTGCGGTCAGCTTGTCATGCAGTCATGCACGAATCATGTGGCTGTGCAGTATCTACTGCTCTATCCCCTGTTGCAGCGTGACATCAATAAGTTTATGAATTACCAGTCATTTGTGGCAGAACGGACTCAGTATAATCCGCGTTCCTGTCAGGAGGCCGTGGCTTTTGCCTATGCCAGCCGTCAGCAGCAACCCCCGCAAGGAGCTGTCAGTCCGTCGGTGTTACAACATTTCAATCAGTTCTCGCAGGCATATCGTAATCATGCTTTACTGGAAATGTATAAGAATACGGTTTGGTACTATTTAATGGAAGGGAAATGAGAAAGATATTATTAGGAATAGCAGGGTTAGTAGCGATGTTAGGGTTTGCTGGGTGTGAGAAGAGACCTGTGAATCCTACGATGGTTGATGCGTTGCCGGAGATATATCCTGATTATGTCGGCGTGACGATTCCGGCGGAGATTGCACCGCTGAACTTCAACTTTGCTGACGAGATCATCGACTGTATGGATGTGGTGGTGAAGGGCAGTAATGGCGGAGCACTGCATGCGCAGGGTGGCTATGCCGACTTCAATATAGCTGACTGGCATGAGCTTGTTGCCCAGAACAAAGGCGGCGAACTTACTTTCACCGTTTGCACAGAGCAGGACGGCCAGTGGAAGCAATACAAGGACTTCAAGGTCTACGTCAGCACCTATGCGCTCGACGAGTGGGGGCTGACCTATCGGCGTATCGCCCCAGGCTACGAGGTGTTCAGCAAGATGGGGCTCTACCAGCGTGACCTCTCGACGTTTGATGAATATGCCATCATCGAGAATACCCAGGTGCCAGGCATGTGCGTCAACTGCCATACAGCCCATCAGACCGATCCCTCGAAGTTTGTCTTCCACGTTCGTGGTGACCATGGTGCCACCATGTTTCAGATAGACGGGAAGCGCGAATGGCTGAAGGCGAAAAATGATATGCTCGGCGGTTCGATGGTCTATCCCTACTGGCATCCGAGTGGTAAATACTGCGCTTTCTCCACCAATCAGACGCGTCAGGGATTCCATGTCGTCCCCAATGAACGTATCGAAGTGTTTGATCTCTCAAGCGATGTCTTCGTCTATAACCCCGCTACCCATGAGATTATTCAGGACTCGCTGCTCTCTACGAAGGATTGGAGCGAGAACTCCCCGGTCTTTTCTCCTGATGGCAAGACACTGTATTATATGACCTGTCGCCAGCAGGACTACCCCATGCATTATAAAGACGAGAAGTATAATCTCTGCAGGATAGCATTCGATCCTGAGACAGGTAAGTTTGGCAATCAGGTGGACACGCTATTCAACGCTGTGGCTATGGGTAAGAGCCTCACCTGGCCTCGTCCCAGCTATGACGGCAAGTTTATTCTCTTTACGCTGATAGACTACGGATATTTCTCCATCTGGCATAACGAGAGCGACCAGTGGCTGCTGAACTTACAGACAGGAGAAGCCCGTGAGATAAAGGAAATCAATAGTCTGAAGGCCGACAGCTATCACAATTGGAACATCAATTCCCACTGGATTGTCTTCACCAGCCGACGTGACGACGGACTTTACAGTCGTCTCTATCTGGCGAGTGTCGACGATCAGGGCCGTTTCTCGAAACCCTTCCTGTTGCCTCAGCGCCATCCTCAGGAATACTATGGCGAGAGCCTCTATTCATTCAATACACCAGACTTCACGATGACGAAGGTGGATTTTGATGCCTACGAGGCAGGGCGCGAAATAGCGTCGGATAAGCGCATAGAGACAAAAGTGAAATAAAGATGGCGGCACAATTGGCCGCCATTTTTATTCGAATGTGACAGGTTCCTGTTTCATGGCCTTTACCACGTCATTCACGTCGAATGGTAACTTCCCTTTACCGATTTCTGGAGCATTAAACGATTTCAGACTATTATCGTAGAATGTCGGATGTTTTTGTGGCAGGCAGAATGGCTTGTGGGCCTTGCCGTCTTTGTCTACGTAGCAGAAATAAGGTTTGCCGTATAGTCCGTCGTCGCGCTTAGAGGCGAAGACAAACCAGCGGCTGTTTGACGACCAGGAGTGGTATGTGTCGCTTTTGGGGCTGTTCACGATGCCAAGGGTATCAACAGCGCCCGTCTGTAGATTCATCATTTGCAGATCGGCCTCTGGATGCCAGATGGGGAAGGTGCCGTAGTCGGCTACGGTATAGAGAATGAATTTTCCGTCGGGCGAGATGCGAGGATGACAAACACTCCGCTCGCTAAAAAGTGTGTCAATTTTGGTGCCAATAGTGCCCGTATTCTCGTCGAAAGGAATACGAACAAGACTGTATTGCAGATTCTTGATATCTTGTGGTAGACTCACAGTGTCGGCACTGCAATAATAGATGTACTTGCCGTCGGACGAGAACGAGGGGAAGGTCTCGAACTTTAAACTATCAGAAAGCAAAGGTGACGAGATAACACGATGCTCCTGCATATCAGCCACATAGACATTCGATGCAGCATCGTAAACCTCCAATCGTTTGCTGGCCAGACTATGAAAAGCGGGGATAATCTTCTGGGTGGAATAAGTGATGTAGCGTCCAGAAGGACTAAAACCGAAATAGACGCTTCCAGGGATATTCAACTTGCTCAACTGGCCGTGCTGATTCAGGATGGCACCACCGCTAGGTCCTCTGACATACATCATCGATAGCTGAGGATCTTGATTGGCATAGGTATGACAGTTCATACAGCGGTTCTCCAACTGTTCATAATGTCCGAGCGCATTCACATCGAAGTTTTCCACACAGCGTTGCTGAATCTGCACATGGTTCCAAATTTCGTAGTCAGGCTCTATCAGACGATAGGTGAGATAGGGATCTATCTTGTCCTTGACCACCTGCCACTTGAAGGATCGATACTGTGTCCATGTGCCGTTTATGAGGGCAGTCACGGTAACCTCTACCTCCTTGTCAGTCGATTGCTGCATCAACGTCTTCCAGTCGTCAATGTCGAACACAGCCTCATTGCCGCTGGCGTTCAGCGTCAGTTCTCCTGTCTTTACCTCAATGGCTTCACAATCAGCACGAAGCAAGAAGTTTAGCGGAGCGATGTTCTCGGGTATGGTCACATCGCAATAGTCAGGATAGATAGGAGGCAGCGCGTCGCTCTTCTGCACGTTCTCTGGCGTCGGCGTGCAGGAAACAATTAGTCCTATGAATCCTATATAGACAAGAAGTTTTCTCATATCTCTGGTGCTTTTGTCTTATCGAAATAATACCAATAAGAGCCCTTGAACTTGGTGCTACCTCGCTGATTGTTATATTCAATGAACCGCTGCATGACATCGTTCATCTTGATATACTGCTGCCACTCTTCCTGGGAGGCTTCTGAGCCAGCCAACCAGATGCACAATGCTTCTTGATAGAGAGGCTTCAGACGCGGTTTGCCAGTCTCAATACAATAGCGGTCGTAGTCGCGCTTGAAGTTGTCAATGTCTTTCAATAACAGGGTACTACAGAGAATATAGTCGAGGGCAACAGTGTTGTCTGGGTTGGCATCGAGCAGCTGCATCATCAGGAAATGGGCATTGTCGCTGATGGTAATTGTGTCGCGGCGGTTTACCATCTTCATTTTCTCCTTGTAAATCTCCTTACCATGCTGCCTCAGACGGTCTGCCCATGAACGATAGACGAGTGTCTTGTCAAGGATGCGCAGGTACTTTTCTGCAGCCAGCGTATCGCCACTGACGATGTTACACTCTGCCAATCGTCGCATCATACGCACATTTCGGTTGTTGTGCGAGAAAACATTGGTCATCATCGCTGCCCGTTCCGTAAAGGTCATGTCGCCTAAGGCCCAGTAGAGCTCGTTCATGTTGCGGATGGTGAGCAAAGGTGTATCTGGACCTATCTGTTCGAAGGTTCCTAAAAAGTTCTGGGTGAAATCCAGCAGATGGTCGGGTAGCTTGCCACGCTGGGCTTGGGCAAGGTTATAGAAGAAGAGCATCTGGTCCGTCCATTTGTTTTCACTTTCCACCATCTTGATAACCTTATCATGGTTGCCAAAATAATATTCACAATCCACGGCGAAGTCTTTCTCCAGCACCATGTCTGGTCCCTGTATTTTCTTGACCTCTGGCAGACCGAAAAGCAGATAGGCAGGTAGCACGGCGAGAGCCAGCAGCACCAGTCGCCTTTTCCATCCAGACATCAGTGATACCAGCCATAATAGAAACGTCCAGCCTATGATGGAAATGGTAGATGAGAGACGGTAGCTTATGCTGAAATGGCAGACAGCCACGAAAGTCATCATCACTAATGCCGTTATCAGGACAACGGACTTTCTGACCTTGAAGTTCCTGAGCGCCTTGTACCATAAGGTACCCATAAGGAGCAGACAGGATACAAGGATAATAGCTCCGAGGTAGAGATAATAATAGAACTGCGTGAGAAAATCGCCAGCGAGACGGGCTAATCCGCCAGACTTATCAAAATAGGTGGAGATATAATCCCACGAACAAAGGAAGATTTGGTTTTGCTCCTGAAAAAAGAAGTGGTAAGGATACCAAAACTGAAAGAAGCACCAAATAGCAACAGCCCAGAGAACCATTACTATAGTTGAGATTCCTATTAATCCAAACTTCCTCATCGCTGGCACTTTTCACTTAAACGATAACCTTTGTCTTCTGGTACTTCCTACGGAATTCCGTGGGACTGCACCCCTTGCGCTTACGGAAAAGACGGTTGAAATTAGAGAGCGTATTGAAGCCCGTTCTCCAACAAATCTCGCTGATGCTGTCGGCGGTGTCTATCAGTATGCGGGAGGCATGCCCCAGACGAATATCGATAATATACTCTGAGAGGTTTTTTCCCGTGGACTGCCTGAAGTAACGGCTAAAGGCCGTAGATGTCATTCCCACAAGGCCGGCCAACTGCTCCAGACTCATCTCCTCTTTGTAGTGCTCGTCAATATAATTCTTCACCTTCAAGATTCGTTTCGATTCACTCTCCACCTCGACCTTGGCAAACGCTGTGGTAGCCAGTTCACGGGCATCGTCAAACTTAGACAATTCATAGAGTATAAAGAAAAACTCCTGTACGGCCAAGAATCTCTCCTCGATAGAGGAAAGCTTGACAAGACGGTGATAGACCAGCATAATGGCCTCAGGAGGAAAAGCCAATCCACGTTTCGCCCTGACCAGCATGCGAAAGATGGACTTGTGCGAATTATACCTGAATGGCGATGTAGGCATTTCGAAATATAGTCTGAACTGCACCGTCACCTCGTGGATGTCATCATTCTTGCATTCATGTTGCTCCCACACATGTTCCAAATTGGGACTGGTTATAAGCACTAAGTCTAGATTGTCTATCACTTCGCTTGAATCGCCTACCACGCGCCGTGCCCCCGCAGCATTAGCCACGAAGTTCAGTTCCAGTACGTCATGAACATGAATGGGATAGTCAAACTCCTTTTTATGGCGGTCAGCCACATACATGAAGTCATTGTCACCTAGCGGCGTAATCTCGCGTAATACTCTTGTTTCCATTATCATTATTCTGTGTTGGGAAAAACTACATAGTTTGTTTCTGTCGCGAAATTAACGCTTTTATATTACATGGCCAAATATAAAGCACTTTTTATGACAAAACTTAACTTTACATAACATTTATGCCGACCACCCATACACCTTGTCCGCCCAGTAGCAAGCAGGGCTGAAGTACGTAGCAAACAAGGTCGAAGCACGTGGCAAACTGTCTTATTTAAATAAGATAAATGGAAGTAGTGGCGGTAGGATCACTCCTCAAAGTGGTAATGCCACTGGTGATGCATTAGGTCATGGCTTCGACTTCGACGAAGACGAGGACGAAGACTGGTAAATAACTCTCACCGCTCAGAGGGGACAGCCTCTCTGGGCGGTGGTTAATAAACTCTAAGCAAGTAAAACGATTCATATTACAATGTGAATGGACTCATTTTACAAAGCAAATTCACTGAATTTGGTCACCAATTTCACTGAATTTGGTCAGCAAATTCACTGAATTTGGATTTGAATCAAAAAGCTTATCTGTTATAAGGCAGTATCTTAAACGATATTGAAAAGCCTAAAACAGATGTAAGATGAAGAAAGATTATGAAATGAGATATTAACGTTTAGGCCGATGACAATGCACCGTGAGGTGCAAGGCCCATTTAATAATAATTATTGGTTTAAGTAAAAATTAATCCCGGGCCAACAAAAGCACGGCACCGCGAGGTGCGCAGGGCCCAATTTCATAATGAATTTTATAGTTAGAAGGGGCCTCTCGGCCTGCGATGGGTCGAAGGGCTTTGTTTTTAAAGACAGAATAACGGAAAAAGACAGATTAACATATTAACAAGATATTTATAACGTAGAAAGAGACAAATTAACGGGAAAAGACAGATTAACATATTAACAAAGAAAGGGACAAATTAACGGAAAAAGACAGATTAACATAATAACAAGATATTCATAACGTTGATAAAGAATAAAACAACAACATGTTAATATGTTACTATGTCTAAAAAAGTTATTATGTTATTATGTCTAAAAAGAAAGGTTACTATGTCTACATTGATGATTGGGTGCAATCATATATATTTATTTTATTTTTTAGCTGCGATGCGTGAACGATTGTCATCTCATCAAAGCACAATGCTTCCAAAAATGACCCCGCTGCTCGTGATGAGCAGCGGGGTTTATGATGGCGTCTTTCTCTTGTGCAGACACTATTCAAGCGTTTCTTTCTTGCTGGATACCTGAGTTAGTTTGCCGTTTTTCCATTTGAAGGTATCAATGTACAGAGCGTTCACGTCGCGGGCATAGCTGGTGATGGTCTTGGCCTTCTTGTCGAATTCGGGTTCCTGTATTTCTTCGAAGGCTTTGACTTCATAGAACTGGCGGGTGACAGGGTTCCACACAAAGGCCTTGTAGAGCGACTGCGCCCTGATGGTCAGACCCAGGTAGATCATCACGTCGGAGATGCCGTCGAAGTTGATGTCATCCTCCGTAATCCACGTCAACGACTCCTCCATGGAGCTGTCGACGGCTCCATTCAGTGGCTCCTCGAAGCTGAACTGCTCCTTGTCGTTTGCCATGAAGGTCACGCTGATGGAGTTCATCCACTCGCTGTCGCCCGTCTCGTCGTATTTGTCTTCCAACTTGTACAGGAATGTCCAGGCATCGCGTCCAGGTGCCGTGAGTACCGCGGGTGACCCTGGCCACCAACTGGGCAGTTCACGCATCTCTTCGAACTGGGACAGCTTCATCACTTTCCCCGTGGTGGGATTCTTCCACGAGCCTTTCTGCATCTGGAAGTCACCCTCCACTTCTGCATACGTCAGATAGAGTATGCCCGTCGTCTCACCGTCGGGCTGATACTCTACGAAACGGTTGTCAAACACGTTGTCCTCGTCAGAAACGACAGGCTTCTCCTTGCCCCAATTCTCAACAATCAGTATGGGAGCTGGTGTCTTGGCCTTAGGATAGTAGATATAGCCGGCCGTACGCCATTCGCCGTTGTGACAGGCAGTCTGGAAGGCAACCTCGACGGCAATCTTTCCATTCAACAGCGCCTTGAAACCACGGTTCTCCACATGGTCCTGTGCTGAGACGCTCACAGCACACATCATCAGCAAGGATAACAGAATCGTTTTCATATCAGCTTCCTGTTCCGCTTACTACTTGATGGTGAGTACGACGATTGACTTGGCAGGGATGTTGACAGAGAGCACACCCTTCTTCACCTTGGCATCGCGGAAGTCGGCAGGCTGCACAAGGTTGGGATGCTGGAAGTCGTTGAAGTCAGCAACATTCTTCGAGGTGAGGATGCGTCCTGACACCTGCTTGGCCTGATAGCCGTCCAGTTGGAAGTCGACAGCTTGGTCTTTGTCTAATGAGACATTGGTGATGGCCAGCACGATGCTGTCGTCGTTGGTCTTGGCAGCGGATGCCGACAGCAAAGGACAGGGACGATAGCCGGCATCACGGGCTCCTTCTTTCTCCTTGAAATAGGCCTTGCTGACCTGCAAAATCTCGCTGTCGAGGTCGACGGGCAGGTAGGTGGCTTCCTGGAACGGCGTATACATCTCGAAGACGTGGTAGGTGGGCGTGAGTACCATGTGACCAGTACCCTCCTGGTCGGTGAGAATCATCGACTGCAGGACGTTGACGACCTGTGCGATATTCGCCATCTTGACACGGTCGGTATGACGATGGAACACGTTCAGCGAGAGAGAAGCCACGAAGGCGTCGCGCAGGGCATTCTGCTGGTAGAGGTGGCCGGCGATGGTGCCTGGCTCCTCGTCCCACCACGTTCCCCACTCGTCGACGAGCAGTCCGATAGTGTTCTGGGGGTCGGCCTCATCCATGATGGCTTTGTGGCGCTTGATGACGTCCTCAATCTCGAGACACTTGCCCAATGCCCAGTAGTATTGATCGTTGTCAAACTTGGTGGCAGAGCCCTTGGGACCGTCCCAGCCCGTACATGTATAATAATGTAGGGAAACACCCTGCATGCGGTTGCCGATATTCTCCATGAGCACCTTGGTCCAGTTGTAGTCATAGTCGCTGGCACCACTGGCAATGCGGTAGAGGTGGTTGTCGCCCTGGTCACGCAGGTAGGTATTGAATTTACGGTACTCGTTCGAGTAGTATTCTGGCGTCATGTTGCCACCACAGCCCCAGGCCTCGTTGCCAATGCCGAAGTATTTGACGTTCCAGGCCTTGTCGCGGCCGTTCTGACGACGCAGACGAGCCATCGGCGTGTCGCCGTCGCTGGTCATGTACTCCACCCACTGGGCCATCTCCTTCACCGTGCCGGAACCGACATTGCCACTGATATACGGCTCGCAGTCAAGCATCTCGCAGAGGTTCAGGAACTCATGGGTGCCAAACGAGTTGTCCTCGATGGTGCCGCCCCAGTTGTTGTTGCGCAGCGACGGCCGCTGACTCTTCGGACCGATGCCGTCCATCCAGTGGTAGTCGTCAGCAAAGCAGCCGCCAGGCCAGCGCATGACGGGAATCTTCAGCGCCTTCAGTGCCTCGAAGACATCCTTACGGTAACCGTTGATGTTGGGAATCGGCGATTGTTCGCCCACCCAGAGGCCTCCGTAGATGCACGAGCCAAGGTGTTCAGAGAACTGTCCGTAGATTTCACGGTTGATTTTTGCGCCAGGCTGGTCGGCATGAATGGTAGCCTTGATGGCATTGGCTGCACTTGCATTGTTGCTTGTCATGGCCATGGTGAGTATTGCCGTAGCCATCAGAAATAGTTTTTTCATTGTGTTGCTGTTTTGAGGGTTATTTAGTTTTCTAATTGCTTATTTTCTTGAAATGATGCCACAAAAGTAGTGATTATTTTTGATAAATGAAAATAATTCTTAATTTATTTTGCATTTTGCTCGGTTTACACTACCTTTGCACCCGATTTGCATGAAGCAGTCTGCTGCCGCGATGGTGGAATGGTAGACACGAGGGACTTAAAATCCCTTGGCCATAAAGGCTGTGCGGGTTCGAGTCCCGCTCGCGGCACTGCTGTCATTTAAAATTTGATGTTATCAAGGGGTGCTGTCCTGTTTGGCAGCTGAGATGATACCCTCGAACCTGATACGGGTAATGCCGGCGTAGGAATGATAGAGTAGCAGAAGCCCCTTATTTTTATATTTTAATAAATAAGGTAAAAAGAAACAATGAAAAAAGGATTGATGATGATGGCTTTATTGGGCACCTTGACAGCCCAGGCCGACGAGTTGGACACGTTGAAAACAGTGGAACTGCAGAATGTTCAGGTAGTATCTACGCGTGCTTCGAAGAAAACCCCCGTTGCATTTACGGACATGAGTAAGGAACAGCTGAAAGCAGTGAATTACGGACAGGACGTTCCGTACCTGCTGTCGCTGACGCCGAGCATCACAATAACTTCAGATGCAGGCAATGGTATTGGATACACCTCGTTGCGCGTAAGAGGTACTGACCCCAGCCGCATCAACATCACTGCCAACGGCATTCCCTTGAACGATGCAGAGAGTGCCACTGTGTTTTGGGTGAATATGGGCGACTTTGCCTCAAGTGTGCAGTCCATGCAGATACAGCGTGGTGTGGGTACGTCAACAAATGGTGCCGGAGCATTCGGTGCAACGCTGAACATGCAGACTGAGAATATCGGCATGAAGCCGTTTGTCGGGCTTGACCTCAGTGGCGGTTCATACTACAGCCATAAGGAGACGCTGCGTTTTGGCACTGGAATACTGGGCGAGCATTGGGGCATACAGGGCCGACTCAGCAACATCGGCTCGAAAGGCTATCTGGAGCGCGCCTCTACTAAGCTGAACAGCTATCTGATTCAGGGTGGTTACTTCAGCGACAACACAGTAGTGAAACTCATTACTTGGAACGGCATCGAAGAAACCTACCACGCCTGGAACTATACGTCCAAATACGAGCAGAGCCTTTATGGTCGTCGCTATAACTCGTGTGGTGTGATGGGCTATGATGACAACGGCAATCCATCAGGCTATTACAATGACCAGACAGACAACTACCATCAGCAAAACTACCAGTTGATATGGAACCAGCGTATCAGCAACGAGTTGAATTCGAACGTAGGACTGCACTACACTAAGGGCCAGGGCTACTACCAACAATACCAGAGTGCATCCACCCAGATGTTGTATGGAACATCGTGGAAGACCTTCGGTCTGAGCATTGACAATAATGTTCAGGAGGATTTGGCTGATCAGCAGAAAATGGACAACGATTTCTATGGTATTGTAGCCTCGCTGAACTATAACAATCGCAAGAACCTGCAGGCCGTTTTCGGAGGCGCATGGAACAGATACTCAGGTGACCAGTTCGGACACATTGTGTGGGCTAAGCCAGGCGTGGAAACTACTGTGCCGGAGCCGGCCTCGCTGTCTCCTGACTTCGAATACTATCGCAATCATTCGCGCAAGACAGATTTCAATATCTATGGAAAGGCTGAATACGAGTTTGTCAGGAACCTGCGTGCCTACCTCGACCTGCAATACCGCCATGTAGGCTACAAGCTGCAAGACCCCACAGTGGCGTATGGTGTGAATGCAGACAAGCGTTACGTTATTGATAACCACTATAACTTCTTTAACCCCAAATTCGGTTTCAACTATGACATCAATACCCGCCACAAGGTGTATGCCTCGTATGGTATAGGTCATAAAGAACCAGTACGCAATAACTTTATGCAGCAAATTGCCAACCCCGACCGTCAGGATGTCGTTGCCAAGGCTGAGCGACTGAACGATTTAGAGGTAGGCTACAAATACCAAAGCCCTCACTTCTCGGCAGGAGCCAATTTCTACTGGATGGACTACAAGGACCAATTAGTGCTGACAGGTGAGCTGAATGCCATTGGTGAGGCGTTGACAAAGAACTTGGATAAGAGTTATCGCTTGGGTATAGAGCTGGAAGCAGCATGGATGCCTGTAGAGTGGTTCCGCTGGGATATCAACGCCACGTGGAGTCGGAATCGCGTGAAAGATATGGTGGTGACCCTGACTGACGGCACGAATGTCAACCTGGGCGACCAGCCGCTGGCTTTCTCGCCCGACCTCATTGCCAACAACATCTTTACATTCACCTGGCAGGGCCTGAAAGCCAGTGTCCAAAGCCAGTATGTGGGCGACCAATATCTGACCAATACCGGATTCAAGGATATGGAATGTATGGACGAGCAGGGTAATAAGACTCTGGAAACTCTGCAGCTGAAAAACCATTTCACTACGAATATAGACTTGTCGTACACTTTCACATGTAAGAAGATTGGGCTGCAGTCGGCCACAGTCGGAGCCACCTTCTATAACATCTTCAGTGCCAAGTTCGACAATAATGGCTGGGCAGCACCTCAGCTCATCAGCGAAGGTGGCACAGTGAAAGCCGTCAATGAGTGGGGCATACGTGACAGCGGAGCAGCAGGTTTCGCTCCTTCTGCACCTTTCAACATGATGGCGCACCTGTCGTTGAACTTCTAAGGAACAGGAGGGCAGAGAGAGAATATGACAGATTATCTGGCTTCCAACTGGTTAGAGATAGTAACCACGATACTCGGGCTGATATACATCTGGCTCGAGTACAAAGCCAGTATCTGGCTTTGGGTAGTAGGCATCGTCATGCCTGCCATGCAGGTGTATCTCTATTGGAGTCACGGTCTCTATGCCTTTGTAGCCCTGACCTGCTACTATACAGCGGCAGCTTTCTACGGACTTGCCGTATGGAAATTCAGGAAGACAAGGGAAACACACCAGCCGTTGCCCATTGTCTACATGCCACGACGGTTCTACCTCCCTGTCGTCGCTGTTATCCTTGTGCTTTGGGGCGTTACATGCTATGTCCTCGTCAGGTTTACCGATTCTCCCACGCCCACGCTGGAATCGCTGACCAACGCCGTCTCAATTGTAGGATTGTGGGCGTTGTCGCGCAAGTTCTTGGAACAGTGGTTCTTCTGGATAGTAGCCAATACCATCAGCTGTATCGTCTACGCACAGACAGACATGCCCTACTACATCTTCCTCTACGGACTTTACAACGTCATTGCCATAGCAGGCTATTTCAAATGGAGGCGAGAGGCCAGGGTGGTCAAGAGCAATCAGTAACTATCATCATAAAGAAAAGTCATGACAGAACAGTTCGACGTAGTCATAGTAGCCAATGGTGAATTCCCTACTCACCGCATTCCTTTGGAAGTATTGGAGCATGCTCGCCATATTGTGGCATGCGACGGAGCCATCAGCCATGTACCACAGGCTGAAGCTGTGGTGGGCGACGGTGACAGCGTTCCAGCAGAATACCACAATCGCCTCTTCCAGATTGACGAGCAGGAGGACAACGACCTGACCAAGGCCACACGCTATTGCTTGGATAAAGGCTGGAACAGGATTGCATATCTGGGCTGCACAGGTTTGCGCGAAGACCACACCCTGGGCAATATCGGCCTGCTCATGCGCTACTATCGGAAGATGGGCGTCGAGGGCATCATGTTTACAGACTATGGCTTCTTCACTCCCGCCTATGGTAATCGGACTTTCCAATCGGAGAAAGGCAAGCAGGTCAGCATCTTTAATTTCGGCTGTCGGCAATTGACTTCAGAGGGGCTGCGATGGAACAGCTATGCCTATGACGAATGGTGGCAAGGCACCCTGAACGAAGCCCTTGGCGACAGCTTCTCATTCTTTGCCGACAACTACTATATGGTATATCAGACCTATGGGGTGAAAGAAATTTCTCATCTCTGATTCCTCATTTCTCGTTCTTTTGTACGTACTTACGCTTGGAAAAGTCCAAATAAATTTGTTTTTTCGCTCACTTATTCGTACCTTTGCAGCCGGAAACAAAAAAATGAGAGATATGAGTACTGCCAAAAGACTGCTTTTGTCGTGTCTGTTGGCTGTGTTGAGCATGATGATTCCCATCAATGCCTTGGCACAGACGGATACTCCCGTTCCTGGTGGCAAGAAACCCTTCTACGTCAATCATTATGGTTGCCCGACACCTTATTATCTGCTTAACCCCGCTGATTATGAAGGACCTTATGCCATTTTTCTTCAGGCCTATCACCAGGGAAAGCTGACGAAGTTGGGACGCGATGTGATGACCCGTCTCGACCTGCTGCGACAGGATGCCCAGGGGCGTTCTGGCGAGATGATGGACGAGGGAGGCAGGATGGTGAGAAGCCAGATACAGCAGATGGTAAAACGTTTTCCGGAGATGATGACCGAAAACACTTTCGTTGACATTCGATGCATCATTCAGAACCATAATATCCAGATGGCTAACGAGGCTGCTGTGGAAATAGCCAGGCACAGCCGTTCCAAGCGGATGAGCGCAAGGTCCTCGCGAAGGAACATGACATGGATGAATCCACAGGATAAGGAACTCCTGGCCCAGCGTACTGACTCGCTGACGATGGCGCGCTATAACCGTTTTGCTATGCTTAACACCAGCGACACGCGTCTGATGAAGTCGCTCTTCAACGACCAGAACTATGTGGTGGCCAATATCGATGCCACAGAACTGAGCCGGCAGTTGTATGTCCTCTCTGAGAATATCCGCTATACCAGTTTGGCAGGTAATACCACTCTCGACGACATTTTCACACCCGAGGAGAGACATCGTCATTGGCGTCGTCAGAATGCCTGGAACTACATCAGCTATGGCAACTGCAGCCTGAATGGCGGCTATCAGGCCTACATGCAGCGTGAGCCCCTTTGGAACATGCTCCACATGGGCGACAGCATCATGAAGGTCGACTACCCCGTATTCAACATCCGCTATACCAACGAAGGCGTGCTGCTGTCGTTGGCCAGCCTGATGGAACTGGATCGCTGTGGTGTCCGTACCTCGAATCTCGACAGTCTCGAAGCCCTCGGATGGATTGACAATCACATCGCACCTCCTGGTGGAAGGATTGTGATGATACACTATCGTCGTGACAAAAACGATGACGACCCGCTCATCAAGGTACTCTTCAATGGACACGAGGCCCGTCTGCCCTTCAAGAGCGACTGCGCGCCCTATTACCATTGGAAAGATGTGAAGCGCTATTATCTTCGTAAACTCTACCGTTACGAGAAGACCCGCCGTAGTAAGGAAACTGAAGAAAAACAGTAAGAAAGGATGAGCATGAAACAGAAATATGACATAATCTTCATGGGAATGGGACGGGTAATGAGTCTTTTACTCTTTTACCTTCTTACCTGTTTACCTTTATCAGCCCAGCCTGTGGTAGATATCATCAGGCAGTATCCGGCATACGCCTCCTGCAACTATAACATCTATCCTGATTCCATTCCTGACAATCTGACACCAGCACCGGCTGGTAAGCGTCCCTTCTACATTTCTCACTATGGCCGTCATGGTTCACGCTATATCAGCAACCGACAAGGCTATGACATACCCTACAAAATGATGGCCCAGGCAGAGAGTGTCGACGAGCTGACACCCACAGGCAAGAAAGTGCTTGAAGAGATGCGACTCGTGATGGCCGATACCGAGGACCGCTGGGGTGAACTGAGCTATCTGGGTGGAGACCAGCATCGGCAGATTGCCAGGCGCATGTTGCAACGCTTCCCCGAGGTGTTCCAGGGCGATGCTCACATTAGTGCACTCAGCACAGTGGTGCCACGTTGCATGGTGTCTATGGGCTATGCCATGTTTGAGATGGCGCAGACCAATCCGCAGCTGCAGATCAAGATGGAGTCGAGCAAGCGCTATCAGCACTACATGAATTATCAGGATCCGGTACTGCGCAAGAACTATATGACCCCCGAGGCAAAGAAGGCCTATGACACATATGTTGCGCCACTTACTGGTAATAGCCGTCTGATGGAGCTGATATTCAAGAATCCTGATATCGTCAAGGAAATCGTCAACGAGACGGAATTCAACTATTACCTCATGAAGATGGGACTCTTCCTGCTCAACACCCACCTCAGGAGTAATACCTATCTGCGGAGCCTCTTCCAGACCGATGAGCTCTACCGAATGTGGCAGATTGACAATGCCCTGTGGTACATCCAGCACGGAGCGTGCAAGCTCAACGGAGGCCGACAGCCTTACACGCAGCGCTACTTGTTGCGACAGATCATTGCCGATGCCGACAGCTGCATCAACCTGGACCGCCCGGGTGCACAACTGCGCTTTGGCCACGAGACTGTGTTGCTGCCGTTGGTTTGCCTTATCGGCATCAACGGCTATGACTTTGAGACTGACAACCTCAACGAACTGGAAGAGCGTGGATGGTGGTGCTCCAGCGTTTTCCCCATGGGTTCCAACCTGCAGTTCATCTTCTATCGTAATAATCCGAAAGACAATGATGTGCTGTTCAAGGTGCTCCTCAACGAGCAGGAGGCAACATTGCCTATTCAGACCGATTGTGCACCCTACTACCACTGGTCCGACTTCCGTCGCTACTGTCTTGAGAAGCTTGACAAATATGATGAGAACAACAGATAATAATCCGACTAAAATAGAATAAAATAGATAAAGAAATGAATATAGAAGCATTAATCAGTAAGGCTGCAGGCGACGCCGTGAAGGCACTCTATGGCTTGGAAGCCAACGAAAAAATGTTGCAGCTGCAGAAAACGCGCAGTGAGTTTGAGGGTAATCTGACCCTCGTGGTTTTCCCCTTCGTGAAAGCTGCCCGTAAGTCTCCTGAACAGACAGCACAGGAGATTGGTGACTATCTCGTGGCCAATTGCGATGCCATCAGCAAATTCAACGTGGTGAAGGGATTCCTGAACCTCAGCATCGCCGATGCCGCCTGGCTCCAGCTTCTTGCTGCCGTCGATGCTGACGCCCACTATGGCGAGCGTCTTGCTCAAGAAGGATCACCCCTTGTGATGATTGAGTATAGCTCCCCCAACACCAACAAACCCCTCCACCTCGGCCACGTCCGCAACAATCTGCTGGGCTGGTCGCTGGCACAGATAATGGCTGCCAATGGTAACAAGGTTGTTAAGACCAACATCGTCAACGATCGAGGCATCCACATCTGCAAATCTATGCTTGCCTGGCAGAAGTGGGGCAATGGTGAGACTCCCGAGTCCTCTGGCAAGAAGGGCGACCACCTCATTGGCGACTACTACGTCGCTTTCGATAAGCATTATCGCGATGAAATTAAGGAACTCGTGGCCCAGGGTATGGACGAGGAAAAGGCCAAGCAAGAGGCTCCCCTCATTAAGGAGGCCCACGAAATGCTGGTGAAATGGGAGCAGAACGACCCTGAGGTGCGTGCTTTGTGGGAGAAAATGAATTCCTGGGTCTATGCTGGTTTCGACGAGACTTACCAGAAAATGGGTGTTTCCTTCGATAAGATATACTACGAGTCGCAGACCTACCTCAAGGGTAAGGCCAAGGTTGAGGAAGGACTTGCCAAAGGTCTCTTCGAGCGTCACGACGACAACAGCGTATGGGCCGACCTCACCAACGAAGGTCTCGACCAGAAACTGCTGCTGCGTTCCGATGGCACCTCCGTCTATATGACCCAGGACATCGGTACTGCTGAGATGCGCTTCCAGGACTATCCCATTGACAAGATGATTTATGTCGTAGGCAACGAGCAGAATTACCACTTCCAGGTGCTTTCCATTCTCTTGGATCGTCTGGGCTTCAAGTGGGGCAAGGAACTCGTACATTTCTCCTATGGCATGGTGGAACTGCCTAATGGTAAGATGAAGAGCCGCGAGGGTACTGTTGTCGATGCTGACGACCTCATGCAGCTTATGGTCGACGATGCCTACAAGACCTCTATGGAATTGGGTAAGTTTGATGATATGACCGAAGAGGAGCGCCGCGAGATAGCCCGCATGGTGGGTATGGGTGCCCTGAAGTATTTCATCCTCAAGGTTGATGCCCGCAAGAACATGCTCTTCAACCCTGAGGAGAGCATCGACTTCAATGGCAATACCGGCCCCTTCATCCAGTACACCTACGCCCGCATCCGTAGTATTCTGCGGAAGAGTGAAGAGTTAAGAGTGAAGAGTGAAGAATTTGCTTCCGCACAGAGTTCCAGTGCTGACTCTTCACTTTCAGAGAAGGAAATAGAACTCATCCAGAAGCTCAGCGAATATGGTGCTGCTGTCGAGCAGGCAAGCAAGGACTACTCGCCCTCAGGCATCGCCAACTACTGCTACGAACTCACCAAGGTGTTTAACCAGTTCTATCATGACTATAGCATTCTCAACGAGCCCGACGAGCAGAAGCGTGCCTTCCGTCTTGTCCTTGCCCGCAATGTAGCCAAGGTCATCAAGAACAGCATGGCCCTGCTGGGCATCGAGGTACCCGAGCGCATGTAAGAATCAGTGAACTATGAACTTAGTATCCCCTCCTGATTACAGACACGACACCGTACTGCCCTTGCCCATGGAGGTACGGGCAGACGCGTGGGCTGTGGATGCTGCCTGTAGTGGCAATCCTGGTCCCATGGAATATCAGGCTATCGACCTCACTACGGGTTATCGTGTGTTCCACTTCGGACCCATGAAGGGTACTAACAATATAGGTGAATTTCTGGCCATTGTCCACGCCTTGGCACTGTGCTGGCAACATGGACTGCACCAGAAAATCATCTACTCTGATTCGTATAATGCCATCTTGTGGGTCAACAAACGGAAATGTAAGACCAAGCTGGAACGGACGCCCGAAACAGAGCCTCTCTATCAGATTATCGAGCGGGCAGAACATTGGCTGAATACTCACCAATGGCGTAATCCCATCATCAAGTGGGAAACGCAGAAGTGGGGTGAGGTTCCTGCCGACTTTGGACGTAAGTAAAACCGGTAATTCCTATTCAGACTTACGGGCAGCCTTCTCTTCGGCTGCCTTTTGTTTGCGTGCTGCCTTTTCCGCTGCTTCCTGTTGCTTACGGGCAGCCTTCTCTTCCTTCTTGCGGGCTTTCTCTTCGGCTTTCTGCTGTTTGCGTGCTGCCTTTTCTTCAGCCTTTTGTTGCTTGCGAGCTTCCTTTTCTGCCTTCTTCAACAGCTTTTCCTCCTCAGGGGTGTCGGATTTGAAGAAACCCATGAACTGATCCTTCAGCTTTTTGGTGTCTATGAGTTTGTGTACCTTCATGGACGGCTTGACCTTCATTTTCTGCATCTCATTGGTATTGGTAAACGTGAAGGTACAGCTGAGATCAACATACTTGCCGGGGTCATGCAAACTGCCCTCTGCAATGGCACCGTCGCTGACGATATTAACCGTGAGGTTTGTGACCTTGGCGAACCGATAGGATGCCTCTTTTACAAAAGCCTGTATTTCACCGATAGGTAGCTTGCCGCCCTTCTTACGTCGCATCATGGCAGTACGGGGCTTGGAAATGTCGAACTTGAAGTCAGCCTTGGCTGATATGGGTCCTATGGCTGACATATTCATCACTTCTCCCAGTTTCAGCTCCTGCGTAGATGCCGTTCCCAGTACATATTTGTTGGTTTCGTCGAGAGCAAGCTTGAAATTGAGATTGCCAGCCTTGGTGGACAGCAGCCCTTGGAACTCCTCCCGTTTCCAGAGTACATCGAAGAAACCATGATACTGGATGGTACCCAGTGCGCGCAACTGCTCCATCATGAACTTCTTGACAGGGAACTGATTGATGATTTTTTCCTTGATACCGCCTTTGGCCACCATCTGGTCGACGTCAAAGTGTACGCGTAGCAGATGGGCATCCTTCAGATTGTTGATGTGTCCCTTGGCGGAAATAGTCAGCATCTTGTCGTCTGTCCACACCTTCGCATTCCTGAACATCATGCTGTTGTCGTCACCACTCATGGAGACACTCAGGTTCAGGGGTAGCGTGAATTTACTAAGCACAGGGGCAAAAGGCCGTGCAATGTCCTGCAGCAGCGTACGGCCCTTGATAGTTGATGTGCTGTAGGCCAGTTTTCTGCCAGTTTTCTTGCTGGGCAGCTGTATATGTCCTCGATCGAAACTGAGCGTGGTATTGGTTTGTCTGATGACAAAATTCTCCAGCTGCAGTCCATCTTTGTTGTAGCCGACTCCACCATGTATATCACGGATGTCAATGCCGGTGATGGGGTCGGTAGCGGTCATCTCCTTCAGCGTGGCATGCAGTGTGTCCTTCCCCACATGGTCGATGACAGCCTTCAGCTGCGCTGTCACATTCAGATGTTCGTGGTCGAAGAATCCTCGTTTGGGTTTTCCAACGTTCTTACGGGGACGATGGTTGTCGTTCTTATAGCGCAGGTCGCTGATATCCACGGTACGCCTGCCGTTAAGGTCCTGATAGTACAGTCTGCCGATGGCCGCCATATCCGACACCTGATAACCCTTTTTCTTGTTGGTGCGTTCCCATTGGGCAGACAACTGTTCAATGGCGACCTTCATGGTATTCTCGTCAGGTTGACTGAATAGCAGCCTGCCTAACTTGGCTCCGTAACCGTTGTATGTCACGTCGATGTTCTCGACTCTCAGTTTTTTGAGAGCCACTGAGAACTTCTTTTTCTTTGCGACAGAATCCTTCTTTGCCTTTCCCTTTTTCTTATCCTTCTTGAAAGCGTCGATGACAAACTGGTAGTTAGCTATCGAGTCGATAGTGTCGTTAGGTGTGTGATGAAGTTCGGCCCTGACACCTTTGATAGTAGCCTGCGAGATGCGTATTTCGTCGTTTCTTATCAGAGGCCACAAATCTACATCGGTTTGCAAGAGTTCCAGCGACAGCATCTTGCGTTGCTGACGATCCTCCAGTTCGAGTCCATAAAGCTCGGCATCCAATGTCAGCAGATTGATACTGACGCTGTCAATCTCCACCTTAGTCTGAAGTTTGTCGGCCAGCATCGTTGTGGCTCTTTTCAGTAGCTTGTTTTGGAACGAAGGTGTATTGATGAGTACAAAACCACCTGCCAGCAGCAGTATGACAACCACCACCAGTCCTAAGACAATTCTCACTATCCATTTCAGCACCTTCTTCAATTTTTTTAATTTTTAAATTGTTAAAATTTTTAATTTATAAATTGTTTATTAATCTTTTCTTCCATCTCCTGCGGACTTAAGTTACGTTCCACAATGATGCCCTTCTCGTTGAGCAGCCAGTTCATGGGGACGTCGCCTATGCCCAGTTTCCCCACAATGGGCGACTGCCACATACGTCCGTCGCAGACTGTCTTCCATGCCACCGAGTCACGCTCCAGTGTCCGCTTGCACTCCCTGACATTGGCATCCATGCACACACTGACCACACCGAGTTTGCTGCCGTAGGTTTTCTTGAGTTTCAGCAGACGGCGCTGGGTGTCCGTACTATTGAAGTTCCACGATGCCCATACAGTGAGCACATTTACCTTTCCGTTCAGGTCGGCAACCGACACGCTGCGTCCCTTAACATCGGTAGCCGAGAAAGCAGGCAGCTTCCCTTGCCTCGCATTATTGCGCAAGCCCTTCAGTTCCTGTTGCCACTTCACCAGCATACCATGGTCGGGCTGTTCCTTCAGCATCATCTCCACCAGCTCGTAGGCTTTCTTGTAGTCGGGGCTGTTGTTTTGCAGAAAGTAGCGTTGCAGCAGGTATGGACTGGCTTGCGACTCTGGGTTCTCCCTGATAAATGTTTCTATAGCACCAGGCACCTCAGGGGGCATCAGTCGGTTCAGCTCCATGCGGAGCTTCGTCATGTCGTCATTGTCACTCGTTCCCGTGATGGTCATCTCCTTCATGTGAGAGGCATCACCCTTGATGGTAATGGTTTTGCCTGGTCGAGCGAAAACGGCCTGTTCCGAGTAGTTGGGGAACACGATAACGAAGGTGGCGGGCATGCGCAACGGCGTTTCGTAAATGAAGCGACCGTCACGCACCTTAATGGTATCGATGCCGTCAATACCGCCATCTATACTATACACCCAGAATTCTCCCTGGTTCATGTTGCGCAGGCGCCCCTCCATGCGGAAGTGGTCACCATCGACGCCACAGGCTGTCAGGACGAATAGCGAAGCCAGCAGAAGGTATACTTTACTTGGCATTTTTCAGCTCTAGGTCCTGATTAGCATATTCAGCCAGTGAAGGATCCTTCTCCACGGCCTGACGCAGGAAGAAGCCTGCCATGCCGTCGTTACCCTGACGGGCACAGATGATGGCCTGCAGATAGTCCGTCATGCCGTCGCCGTTCTTGACGGCTTTCAACGTTTGGGCAGCCTTGGCATAGTCTTTGTTCAGCAGCTGAGCCAGTCCGGCACTGTTCGAGATGGTGTTCGACAAGTCTTGTGCTGCCAGTGCATAGTTGCCCTGAGCCAGATGCAGATTACCCAGTGCCTCAGCCAGATTATAGGCATTGGTAGCCTTGCCGATGTATTCCTCTGCAGTACGCAGGTCACCCTCTCTGAGAGCCATCATGCCGAGATTAGCATTCAGTTCGGCACAATTGTTCTGCACTCTGCTGGCTTTTTCCAGCCACAGATTGGCAGTCTCGTAGTCGCCTTTCTGCCAAGCCAGCACGGCGAGGTTGTTGTATGCGCGTACATCATTCTTATACAGTTTGGTGGTAGTCAGGAAAATCTGTTCCTTCTCCTTGCTGTCGTCAGTCAGCGTGGCAGCATACAGCATTTCCTCGACGCTCAGTTTCGTGGCATCCTCTTTCAGCTGCTGCTGGATCTGCTGGTCGTCGCGTCCCACCGTTTCATAATTGATGGTCAGACGTGCACGGCGCAGTTCGGGCAGAATGCCGTCGGCCAGTTCACGGAAGCCTTCACTCATGTTCTTGATCTGCTGTTCACGCTCCTCGGGATCCTTATACATGGAGAGTACGCGGAGAATGACATCCTTGTCCTGAATGTTTGAAGCCTGCACCAGCTGTTGGAAACCCTCCCAGTCCTGAGCGGTGTAGTTAGCTTCGACGGGCTCGTTCAGCTGAGCCTGCTTCATCTGCTGTTTGACGTAGCCTTCAGCATTTTCCTGACGCTTGCTGGCTAACTTCTCGTTCAGCGTATAGCCGCCGTCCGGCGAGGCGTAGGCTGATACTTCCACATTCTGCAGGTTCAGTCCCTGACGGTCGCGGCTGATGCGTTTAAGCAGAGCGACAAACTCCTGTACGGAACCGTTCTGCAGCTCGCTCTTGCGTAACTCAGCCTGCTGAATCAGGAACTTGATGTTAGCCTCCTGTTTCGAGGCCACCACACGCTGGAATCCGTCCTGAGCCATCGAACCCTGTGACTGTTTCAGCGTCTGACGGTACAGTTCACTGGTAGCTATCACGCCATTGGCAATCTTTACCTCAGGCACCTTCACCTGCTTCTTGCCAATGTGGGCGTCGAAGGTCAGGTAGAGCTCGCTCTTGTGCATGGCATCCTGGTAGGGGAAGGTGCTCTTCATGGTGTAGTGGCCGCCCAGAACGTAATTGATGGTCTGGTTATTGCCCAGCACCTTCTCACCCTGGAAATAGGCCGGCTGTCCCGTTACGGTCTGGGGAATGCCGTCCTTTCTGAAACGCAGTTCGGGTGTCACCTTCACCACGGCCTTCTTCTTCATGTATTTCTGCGGGAACGTTCCGTTGATGGTTGCAGTCACAGCCCCTCCGTCAGTCTCCAACGGATTGGGGTCTACCTTGAAATAGTCACTTGACAGTTCACCTAACGTACCTCCACACGACGTCAGCAGCATCATAGCCGTTGCCGTCATCAGTATCCAACTTTTTTTCATTGCACTTTTTATTGTTTTAATTTTTTAATTTTTAAATTTTTCAATTTAGACATAATAACATATTAATATATTGTTATTTTGTTAATCTGTCTTTTTCAATTTTTCAATTATCAACTCTTCTTTTGGGTGCAAAGATACAAAATAATTGAGAATTGAGAATTGAGAATTGACAATTTTTAGTAGCAGAAGCAAATTTTTCACTATTCACTATTTACTTTTCACTTTTTTTTCGTATATTCGCAGTCGAATAATCGTTTAACTAATAATGTAAGCTTATGAAAGTCGGTATTCCCAAAGAGATTAAGAACAATGAGAACCGCGTGGGCATGACCCCTGCGGGAGTAGCTGAAATGACACGTCGTGGCCACGACGTCTATGTGCAGCATACGGCTGGTGAGAGTAGCGGATTCAGCGACGACGCCTATGTGCAGGCCGGAGCACGCATCCTACCCGACATTGAGTCAGTGTATGCCGAAAGCGATATGATTGTCAAGGTAAAGGAGCCCATTGAACCAGAATATTCGTTGGTTCGCAAAGGACAATTGCTATTTACCTATTTCCATTTTGCCTGCGAGCAGGAACTGACAGAAGCCATGCTCAAAAGTGGCGCCGTCTGCCTGGCTTACGAAACGGTTCAACTGCCAAACGGTTCCCTACCCCTGTTGCAGCCCATGAGTGAGGTGGCAGGGCGCATGGCAACTCTCAACGGAGCCTATTACCTTCAAAAGACTAAGGGTGGCAAGGGCAAGCTCATCAGCGGTGTGCCAGGTGTCAGTCCGGCCAAAGTGCTAGTCCTTGGCGGCGGTGTAGTCGGCGAGGCTGCTGCCATGATGGCTGCCGGTCTTGGCGCCGATGTCACCATTACCGACATCTCGTTGCCCCGTCTGCGTCAGCTCGACATAGAGACACCGCCCAACGTTCATACTCTGTATTCTTCCGAACACAACATCCGACAGCAACTGCCCCACGTTGACATCGTTATCGGCAGTGTGCTCGTTCCAGGCGATAAGACGCCCCATCTTATTACGAAGGACATGCTGCATCTGATGGAGCCCGGTACCGTGCTCGTCGACGTAGCCATCGACCAGGGTGGCTGTTTCGAGACGTCACATCCCACCACCCATAGCGAGCCAGTCTATACCGTTGATGGTATCGTTCACTACTGTGTGGCCAATATCCCTGGCGCCGTGCCCAACACGTCAACGCAGGCACTCACCAATGCTACCCTGCGCTATGCTCTTGCCCTTGCCGACAAGGGATGGCAGCAAGCCTGTCGCGACGATGCTGCATTGGCCAAGGGCCTGAACATCGTCGATGGCAAGGTGGTCTACAAGGCCGTTGCCGAAGTCTTCAATCTACCCCTGGCACCGTTGGCCCAATTACTGTAAAAGATCGACGAGCAGCCCGACGCAAAGCCTCGCGATGCTTTGAAGGTGAAATACATCAAATGAATACCTACTTCTGATTAACCTGCTTTTGCAGGACTTCGCAAGTGCGCAATGCTTAAAACCTCGTTTTTAGGTATTGCGCACCTTATTTATTTACTGTACCTGTGAAAATGACTGGGGGGGGGGGAAATCATTGATAGTATTTCGCGTCTTGCTCCGTGAAGCAGCATACGAATACTTCTCCTTGATAGCCAGACTGAATATGCTCTGCTAATACTCGTTTGGCAATGACGGCAGCCTCAGCCTTCGGGAAGCCATAAACACCAGTACTGATACATGAGAAGGCTATGCTCTTTAAGTCGTTCTCCTCAGCCAGTTTCATGGCAGTATCATAGCACGAAGCCAGCAGTTCCCTTTCATTGTTGTTACCCCCATACCATATCGGCCCAACCGTATGAATCACCTTTTTGCAAGGCAGCTTATAGGCATCCGTCATCTTGCTCTGGCCAGTCTCACAACCTCCAAGTGTCATGCACTCCTTCAACAATCCCGGACCAGCCGCATGATGAATAGCACCATCTACGCCACCACCGCCCAACAGCGTCTTATTGGCAGCATTCACTATAGCATCCACCTTCAATTTAGTGATGTCCCCTACTACTATTTTAATCTCGTTCATAATTGTTTGCGTATTATTCTTCAAACCAAGACGACGTAAGACCATACAAGTGTAGTACGTTATCTGGAATATCCACATCACGATGTTCTTCCTTCCAGTGTTCAATCTCCTGATGAATCAATGCATCCAATTCAGGAAACTTCTCTTTGATGATATCTGCGAATTTGAATCCGAATTCAAATCGTTCCATCTTGCTCTTTCCAGCGCTATCGCTAATTCGCTCATGTAGCTCCATGGGAATCTCAATCCACAAATCGATATTCCCTGCATATCCTAACGAAATCCTAAACCTAAAAGTATTCCCTTCCATATCAATCGCGTATTACAATTTTCCCTCCGTCCTCACCAAATAGATAGTCACCAATCACCTTGATGCTCCTTGGTGCAGACAATACCAAATAATCCTTACAGACCTCAAATGCTCCATCGCAGATGGTCAACACCCCATCTGGCACCATATACTCTTTACCTATCAGTTCAGGCCTTGTCATCATGAGCAGCCTTCGTCCACCATTAGCATACACCACTCCGTATGCATCCATTATGGTGTCATTCTCTTCGTGCCAGTACTCGTTAACGTCGTACACCTCATCCACGTAAGGCCTGTCCCAAGTACAGACATTCCCCACCGTTTCCGGCATGATATACAGCACCCTGTCGACCTCTTCTTCACTAAAGGTATAAGGCACATAAAGCACCTCCAATTTATCACAGCCGTCGAAGGCGTACTCATCCACCGCCTCACATCCCTCCACTATCCGATACCGTTTCACATCCGGCACCATCAGCAACCGTTTTTTATCGGCTGTATAAACACCCCCGAACTCATCTGTCCAAGTGGCGATTTCTTCATTCATGTCTCTTTATAAAATCAATATTATATCGCTCAATTTCTGTAAAGTTGTCATAGATTTCATTGGCATCCTTATTTGTTGGTTGATACCAACTGTATTGCAAGAAGAATCTTCGAAGATCCTCTCTTTGGAACAAATAACCATAACGGGCATAAACGACATTCCTCAGAATTTCCAACTCTCCAGATGACAACCCTTCGATATCTTTTTCTGTCAACTTACGAATCGATAGTTCATTCCCTCTTAGCTGACTCTTTTCTGAATCCTGAGAATTGTTGACTTCATCTGTATCAGATGAAGAGTCTTCATCTTTGAGATAAGTTATCATTCCTTGTTTATTTGCATCTACATCATCGATATACCAATCGCCATTTTCAAAAACTAATTCAATCGTTATCAGATTATCAGAATGATAGTCTACCATATCATATGAAAACTTAACACCTGCATCAGCCTTATTATCATTTGGAGAGCCAACCCTGATAATAGTATATTTACCAGGATCACCATCCTGTCCTCCGTCCCAGATGTTTCCATTCCAGAATCCTGGGCCATCAAGATGACTGTCTTTTTCGGCCACTCTTGCATAAAGGCCTCTGAACTCTTCTGAGAAATATGTTCTGACGGCGTCATCTTCACGCATCATCAATGCCTTTGATAAGATATCGTTAAGCCTAGCCTGTATACCTTCAACAGAAAATGCATCATAAGCTTCCTCATCATATATGGAATCCACTATTTCTTCTATACTATCTGTATCCACCTGTGACTCATACATGGTATTTCCAGAATCCTTAATAAAGAAATACCACCCGGCAGCACCTGCAATCAACAATACCAACAGTATCCAAAGCCAAGTCTTTGGCTTTTTTTCCTCTTCCCATTCGTCTGTTGGACGCTCTTCAGTCTCTGACTGTTTGGGCTGTTCCGATTGCTCCGATGACTCAGGCTGAGGCGGCGGAACGGTACCTTGATCGTCTGTTTGAACATGTTCTGGTTCCACAGGTTCTTGATTAGGCTCTTCTTTTTCAACCTCCTTCTGAGGCTCTTCATTCTTTACTTCCTCTACGTCTTGCGGTTTTCCACAGAAAGGACAGAATGCACTATCTGCCTCCATGGCTTTTCCGCAATGGACACAATACTTTTCTTCTGTAGCTACAAGTTCTTCAGTCTGAACGACCTCTTCAACCTCTTGTTTTGTACCACACTCGTGACAAAACAACTCGTCATCTTCAAGTTGAGTTTTACACTTTGGACACTCTTTCATATAGCACTAACTCCTGTTATATTCTCGTTCATACTTTGCAATCTCATCATCTATCGTCTTCTCAGCCTTCATGAATATATTCATTCGAATATTCATCTCCTGCAAATAGGCGTTCCAGTCTCGTTGAATCTGATCCACGCAATGATTCTTAAAACCTTCGGCCACCCTATCATTCCAAGCCTCGAAGACCTTTTGTGTTGCCATCATAAAAGTCGACATGTCATTATTCAATATTCCTATGGGATTCATATTATCTTTTTCGTTTCGTTATACTGATCCAACTGAGCTACAGACTTCTTGAGAAGTTGTCGCCCCTTATCAACATTACCTTTCACTTTATTCTGAAAAGACTTTGTAGCATCAATGATAGCATTGGTAGCACCTTGGGCCACTTTCACTTGCAATGAAACATACTCTCGCATCTTCTTGGCCTTATTTTTTCTATTCTCCAGATACGATTTCTTTGCCAGCAATGCCCTTCTGCCTTCGACATCATCATTAGCTGTATAGGCCATAGCTTTTATCAATTCATTATACTCTGCCACAGCCTCAGCCTCCATCTCTTCTGCCTTTTTCAACTTCTTACGTAGACCATCCAACTTCTGAACCATCAAGTTGTTCAGAGCCGTACAGTTCCCAGACACAGATTCCATGAAGCCCTGCATCTTCCCAGCGTATGCTGTCAACTCACTGACTTGTGAGACCTTTGCATCTTCTGCCATAATCTATCAGATTCTATTACTGCGATACATCTCCAAGATTTCTGCACTCTTACCAATAAACTTGGCATACTCCACTATACGGTTTGCAATCTCGTCTATTTGCTTAGCGTCCTTTTGGAATGCATTCATGAATTTTTGATTCGATACGTCATTCCAACCTTCACACACGCGGTTCATCTTCTTCTCTGCTGCATGAAATGCTGCTGAGAGTTGCTCACTCAATCTCTTTAAATCACTACCAAACTGTTTTAAGTCCTGTACACTTCTTACACCTACTTCTTGTGCCATATCTATATTTTTTTTAATAAGTTAATAATTTCTTTCGATTTCGAGGGCATATAGGGCGTGAACAGCGTATAACTGTCACTCTCCTCTGCATAGTAATATGCACGGAGTCGTTCCCAATCACTGCTCAGTTTCTCCAAACGAATGTCATCGTTCAAACCAAGGCTATAGTTACTCTTTTCGTCACTCCTTAACATAACAAGATGCTTGAACTTCTGGTACAATTCTTTTGGTGTAAGATCACCAAAGAGCAGATTCGTTGGCTTTTCAATTTGCAGCAAAGTATGCACGCCATAATCAGGTCCCTTATCAAGTATTATATTCAGAGCCTCACGATAGGACCTAATATTTGATTCCATTTTATTCGTTGAATAAGAATCTTCACTATCACCATCCAAGAAAGCCGAAATATTTGCTATCTTATCATCATTTAATAATGTTAAATCCGTATCCCCATCCTCTAACGGCAAATTATTCTTCAACTCTCTGAATCTGTCTTGGCCCAATATCAGCAAGATAGTTTCTTCAGCTGTTCCATCCAGAACACTCTGAGCCAATTCCTTGAAGAACCTACTGCGCTGCCTGCGCTCAATAATTTCACAATAGCCTTCGTTCTCTAAATCGAAGATCAATTCATGCACTTCACCCTCTTCATTGTTCAGGCAGTCTATCACCTTAAAGGCAATATCCTTATGTTTCAGTTTGGCAGACATCATCAACGATACAAACAGATTCATCGTAGTACGAGTCACCTGCTCCTGATCGTTCAGTCCCAACAACAGCACATTCTCACTGAAGTCTTCATTCAACTTGATAAACAAATCCTTCTGGCTGATGTCAATGGCCTTACCCATAAATGCTACTGGCGACTTACCCTTAACTGTCTCTATCTGCTCTTTCACACTATCATCCAGATAGAACATCTGAGCACCATTAAAGTAGAACTCGCCATTACTCTTATGGTCTTTGGCTTTCTCCACAATGGCGGCCATCAGTTTCTCCGCAGCTTCCTTATCCGTATAGTAAGCCTGGAACTTCACCTGTTCATCCACATGGTGATAGTAAATCTGACCCGTTGACAATTCTGAAGTGATAGCAGAACTGTTGGGTACCAGTCGCTCTGAATCCGTCTGAGCACACTTCAACAGATAGAAGTCACCCACGTTGTTAATGATCTCACTCGAGATTTCCGTACCAGACAATGTCTGCGTAGCGAATACCAGATGAACGCCCTGATTACGGCCTTCTTTGGCTATCTTAATAACAATATCAGAAATCTCATTTCTCACCTGTCGGGGAATAGAATCATCAGCCTTGAACATCTCGTGACATTCGTCAGCCACTACCAGCACATGAGGCATTCTGTCCTGCTGATGAAGCTTGTTGTATTCGTCAGTTTTGGTGCACCCAGCCCTTTGTAGAGTCTTCCCACGTTCAGTCATACTCCTTAGTAATTCTCGCAGAATCTCCAATGTCACTTGTGGGTCAGAGTTATCTACCAACAGAGCCTTTACATGTTTTGCCCCTTTGTACCGATTAAACTCAACACCACCCAGCTTAAAGTCAAGAAGATAGAGTTGCAAATCCTCTGGCGCATACTTCAGCATCGCACCACCTATTATATTATGTAGGAACACAGACTTACCAGAACCAGACTGACCAATGATGAACGAATGAACATGACTCACCAAGTCCATGCGGAAATCAGCATCCTTAGATTCTGCCTTACCTACAGGAATTGAAATCATTGACAGGTCCGTCTCATAATTACTTTCTGCTGCAGAACCAAAGTCCAGAGTTTGTACTTGCATTTCTTCTTTAGCCTCTGCTTCAGTTCTAATGTAATCAAAGCACGCCTTTAGTAGCGTCTCATTGCTTGTGATAGGGGTGTAATTTATGATTCCATCATTCTTGGATACTTCAAAATGTTCTATTGGAATAACGATATGCTTATTCTTTTGTACTATCAAGTGTCTATCACTGAATCTATAGTCCCATTTATAATCATCTTCTTTGAAGTGAATATGATTATATTTATAATATTTCCCCCATTTTTCTATTGCTTTCTTATCTATTTGCGATAATAGTTTCTTTTCAAACATTTTCGATTCATCGTATGAAGGGAATGTAGGCCAATATTTTAGGAATAATGTTATAGGAAATTGGGGCTCACTATTACTAAACCCTTTTTCAAATCCGCCATAAAACAATTTTTCTTTTGAATTATTTGATGTTAAAGTACCATTTAAAAGACTTAAAAACCTTGATTGTAATTTCATATCAAATCCAAGCTGTGAAAAATAGAAAGATAAATCTTCTTCAAAAGACGGATACTTTCCATCGTTTTGTATATGCACTTCTAATGCACACTTAGTAGCAAAGAAACCCGCATTTGCATGGAAGAACTCTATTGGTGGTGCATATTTCACGCAAGTTGGATAATTATATAACTTACAATATTGATCAATATATCTATAAGCCAATCCTTCCGTTTGGCAAGTAGTCAAAAGACTGGGTGCTGAATTATCGCTAACTTCATATACCTGATATTCGCCAAAACCATCTTTGATACATATGCCGGGAATTTCATTTCTCTCAAAAAACAAACCTGTGTATCCGAAATCTATATATTTGTATTTATTGGCATCAATTGAATTAATAGACAAGACCTTTCTATTCTCATCAAAAAACAAATTGTTATGAGGATCTATCTCTGTAGAAGTAGAGAAACTATTCGAACAGTTAAAACGGGAGAAAACAAAATAAACACCAATTCTTGAAGAATCCTTAATGATTTCACTTATTTTTTTAACTACCTTAGTTTCATAGATCTCCATGTCATCATAAACAACAATTACTTCATAAGGTTCTGGGATAGATTTATTTTGGTAGCTATACTTAATAATGTCACCATATCTGGTTATTACTTCCCTTTTTCTCTTTTGTAATCCATCAAGCATGATTTCCAGTTCCTGCTCGGTGGTAATTGGTTTGCAATGATAAATTGAGGGAGGTAGATGTCGTAACAACAACTCTGAATCATAATCTCCCTTTAAATCAACAAAAGTCAAAGTAATTTTCTTAATTGGCATCGACACCAATAAATGGATAAGAAACTGGTTTATACAGTTGCGTTTTTCATCCTTACTTGTATAATAGATAGAGAGAGTCCCTTTGTCTTCCATACTGTTTGCTATTATGCCAGGAATCTCCATCTTTGTTCCATCAATACTAACAGGCATAAACTGAGGCTTTGGAAAATAAGGAATGAAATATCGATTTGAAACATTTGCTTTTATCTTTTTGAACACCTCTTTGGCCTCTTCTTCAGTAATGTTCTTGTCATAGTTGACAAACAGATATTCAGGAAATCTGTCTCGCAATACCATCATATTCGATACAAATTCCTTATCTAAAACTTCATACTTATTTTTTGATTCACCATGACTTTTCAATTCTGCTTTTTTGCTGGCATAATCCAACAACAGATCCTTTACATATGATAATACTTCCATAACCCTTATTTTGAAGCCTTATTCAAATTTTCTTTTAACTCAACACCAAAAACGTACATTGACGCTGAGGAAGTAATTATACATCCCTTTCCTCCCGCCTTATTATACAGATCTTCAGCTTTCTTTATATCTTTCTCAACACCAATGCCCATTTCATATCTGAAGGCTTGTCTAAGCATGGCTTCTCGATCGCCCTGCTCAGCCTTCTTCATGACACCTTCAATATCAAGTTCTTCAGCTATCAAAGGATTTGGAGGATAATTTTTATTAGGTGTAGAACCTGCTTTTTTCTTCTTGGATTCGGATGCAGTATTCGCCTTTGCTGTCTTCTTTGTTGTATATGTCTTTACTACAGGTTCTGAATCTACTGATCCATTTTCCTCCTTAGTAACCTCATCAACTTCTGCTTTCACTTCAACCTTTGACTCCTCCCGTGCAACATACGCAGGAGTCCCACACTTCGGACAGAACTTATATCCATCCTTTATCTGATATCCACACTTAGTACAAAACATAACCTTATGTATTTAACTGTTTACGTAATTCTTCTCTATCTTCTTTTTTGATTAACCAATCAAAACGAACCGCTTTAAGATGATTTTGATTATAAGTAACACAAATGATTCTATCTATATACTCATTTGGAGTAGCTTTGAAAACGTCACCCTCCATCCCATCCATTATGTCTAGTATTTTACTCATATCATCTCCTATAAGAATAAAAACACCAAACATAAATCGATATTTTTCATTTTCACAACAGACAAAGCAATTCAATTTGTCTATATCTTCTTTAAAACTTGACGGTGTAACATGTGAGGTTTTTATTTCACAAACAATACCTTGGAAATCACAATCCCCTTGACTACTATGCAAAACCAAATCTGGGAACTTATGTACCTTAGATTTATAATGATCAAACGTTTGGGGTTCCTTTCCTATTTCTCCATTTATCACCAATTTGTCACCCCACTTTATTTGAATCCGATTTGCCCACTGCCTATATAATTCATAAGCAAATACTCTTTCCAAATGCTTCTGTTCTTTTCCTGTTGCTTTATCTGTGTACAAAAGATATTTTCCTTCTACACAAATAATGGATTCGAATAAATCATGAAGCAAATCGTACTCATCATGGAAATCAGTAAGCGCGCTAATATCGTGATCGTATATATCTATCGCACCTCTTTTCTTCGACGTATTAATATTAGGTTCAAATATTTTCATAAACGTTCCTTATTTATTTCAAGATTTCGTACATCACAAATTATTTGTGAGCTTGATGTGACACACGATCCCTAAATATCAGAATATTCTCTTTATCTAATTTGAAAATTTTAGGGCTTAATAATGATTCATTTTTCGAATCCCAATTCTGCACAAAAAACCATATTTTATCAAGGGCTTCTTCATAATAGTCTATATTCAATATATAGTAAGCAAGTAATGTATTGATTTTTTCAACTGACGAGTTTAGTATAATATATGCAGCATTATCAAAATTCAAACTATTAACATATATATTTAGTTTGAGCAAATCCCAACAAAATGGTATTTCTTGTAATTTTGATGTTGTTTTAGCTTCAATTATAAACTTCTGCCCACGATAGTCATTATCTTTTTTGTGTGATATATGTATAAGAAAATCAGGAATCAATTGGCCAATATGTTCATTCATCGAAATCACAGCCGTTTCATCTGAACAATTATCCTTTTTCTTTATCTCCTTTTTGTTCTTAATTTCCAGAAACTGATGATAAGCTTTTTTCGCACTTTCATCTGGCAATATTTCAATTTCCTTATAAATCTCTCCATTTATGAAGTCTTCTTTTTCTAACACATTAGAACATTTACCTTGTATAAGACCTATTACATAAGTTAAATAGATTATATAATTGCGTTCATAAATCTCTATAGCAATTTCATCATTTCTTTTTTCTATTGTCTTAGTAATAACTGATTTGTAGTTCTCACCAATATATTTCATGGCATTATAACATGCAATTAAATACTGATTATTTTTAATATCAATACAATTGACTTCTTTCAACAATTCAATCATTTTTAGGTTTGTAATCATTGCTTAATAATTATTGAAGACAACAAAAAAGTGTGAGCCTATTCAATACACTTCTTATGTCATGTCTATGACGGATTTTCAGTCACGAAGGCAAAGGTACAAAAAACACGTCACCTTTACAAAGATTTTTTGTTAATCTTTGCAAAGGCAGCATAATTCAGCTTTGTAAGGTCAGTAAAGTGGAGTTATATCCCTCTCTCAGCCCAATCGCCTCTATCAAGATTTCTATACCCGATGGCCTCTGCAATATGCTGGCTCTGAACTTTCTCAGAACCCTCCAGGTCGGCAATAGTGCGGGCGACTTTGAGGATGCGGCTGTAGGCACGGGCGGAGAGCTTGAGGCGCTCCATGGCCATACGCAGCATATCAAGTGAGGCGGCATCGGGTTCGGCAAACTCATGGAGCATGCGCTCGGTCATCATGGCATTGCAGTGGACCCTCCCCTGCCCTCCCTGTTTCGGGAGGGAGCTGAAGCGTTCTGTCTGGATGTTCCGGGCACGAATGACGCGCTCGCGGATGGCAGCAGACGGTTCGCCCGGCTGCATCTGCGAGAGCTGCGCAAACGGTACTGCCTGTATCTCGCAATGGATATCGATGCGGTCGAGTAGAGGACCGCTGATCTTGTTCATGTAGCGCTGTATCTGGCCCGGAGTGCAGGCACAGTTATGTGTGGGGTCGCCATAATAGCCGCAGGGACAGGGATTCATCGACGCTACCAACATAAAGGCACAAGGGTATTCCACACTATACTTGGCACGGCTGATGGAGATTTTGCGGTCTTCCAAGGGTTGGCGCAGCACCTCAAGGACGCTGCGGCTCAGCTCGGGCATCTCGTCGAGGAAGAGCACGCCATTATGAGCGAGGCTGATTTCCCCAGGCTGCGGATTATTGCCGCCGCCGACAAGGGCTACTTGGGAGATGGTGTGATGGGGCGCACGGAAGGGTCGCTGGCTGATGAGACTGGTGTCGCGATGTAGCTTGCCAGCCACACTATGTATCTGGGTGGTTTCCAAACTCTCGGCCAATGACAAGGGTGGCAGGATGCTGGGCAACCGCTTGGCTAACATGGACTTGCCGCTGCCTGGCGGGCCAATCATGATGAGGTTGTGGCCACCGGCTGCCGCCACCTCAAGGGCGCGTTTAACACTTTCCTGACCCTTGACGTCGCTGAAGTCGAGGTCGTAGTGGTTCTGTTGCTCGTAGAATTCCTTGCGGGTATCGATGATGGTCGGCTCATACGTCTCGGAACCATTCAGGAATCGTACGACGTCCATCAGCGAGTCCATGCCATAGACTTCCAGCTGATTGACGACGGCAGCCTCGCGGATGTTCTGCTGAGGCACGATGAGTCCCTTAAACTTCTCCTTTCGGGCACGAATGGCAATGGGCAATGCTCCGCGAATGGGTTGCAGACGTCCGTCGAGGCTCAGCTCACCCACCATCATGTATTTGTCCAGCTGGTCGCTCGTAATCTTTCCATTGGCCGCCAGAATGCCGATGGCCACAGGCAGGTCGTAGCCTGAACCTTCCTTCTTGATGTCTGCAGGTGCCAGATTGACGGTGATATCTCCCATTCCTATTTTGAAACCTTGATTTTGCGTGGCTGCCTTTATACGATCATAGCTTTCTTTTACGGCAGAATCAGGCAGTCCAGTCATGTGGAACTGCACACCTCTAGTTATGTTCACCTCAACAGTTATTTTCGTGGTTTCCAGACCGTTAACTGCTACTGTATATGTCTTTGCAAGCATAATAAATTAGTTTTATCCGACAAAGATAATCATTTTTCTCTGAACCAACAAAAGAATGATATTATAAGCGCAGGAATATATAATTTTTTAAGAAATCAACCTGAAATGATTTGGTAAGCCAGCGAATATGAGTAGAATGTTGCCCAACCTTAATTTATATTTCAAGCCTTGCTAAATATCTTTAAAGACATAATGTTTTCATATCTCATTTTATTTCTGTCTGAATTTTATAGGGGTTACACCGTATTTAATTCTTTTTACGAGGTTCTTGTCGTTTCGTCATGGGTTGAGAAATGTAGCTTGCTCAAAACTGCAACTGTGAGTTCCATCGTACCAGCCATCAGTTTGCCATCCTGAATGAAAAACGTCAGCGATGCCGTGCTAAAAGATGCTTTTTTACCATCTCTCATCTCAATCGTCAGATAAGGATAATTTTTAGCCATTTGTGATAATGAACTTGCCATCATTGACAACGATAATGTTTCTTTCTTCATAATGCAGTAGTTTTATGCTTTGTGGTGCAAATGTATAAAAAGAATAGTTTCGTTGCAAATATTATCAACCAACTACACTTATTCTTCAGCAAATAGTTGTGTTATGGCAGTCTCAATGCCTGCTGCCGGGATTTGCTGAAGGAATCGGCCACTTGATTGAAAAATTTTCAGGAAACCGCGGAGAATAGATAATTTTGCAGCGTGAAAAATTAATTGTAACATATATAAATAGGTAAACGATATGAAACAAATCAGATTGATGATGATGGCCTTCGCCCTGATGCTTACTGCTGGAGCAACGGCACAGAGTACTGACGAAGCGCAACGTACAGACGGAACTTCGAAAATGACGATGAGGCCCCAGCGGATGAAGAGATTGACGCAGGAACAGATGACTGCAAAGATGGTCAGTGATCTGAAACTGGACGAGAAACAGACTAAGAAAGTGACGAAGCTAAACAAGAAATACAAGAAACTCATCGAAGGTGAAAGCCAAGAAGGGCAGGGTGGTCAGCGACCTCCTATGGGACAGGGCAGACCTGACGGTAATCGTGGTGGTGGTCGACCCAGCGGTGGCGGCTTTGGCAGTGGTATGCCTGGCGGTGGAATGGGTGGCCCTGGCGGTGCTGGTGGCTTTGGCGGCGGCATGGGTAGTCACGGTGGTGGTATGCAGGGTGGCCCAGGTGGAGGTATGCCTCCTGGTGAGGGTGGTCAGCAGCAGGCCAGCTACGATTACAACAAGCAGCAAACTAAATATGACAAGCAGATGCGTAAGTTACTCTCCGACGAACAGTACGAGGGCTATCTGAAGCTGAAACCACAGTTCTACTCACAGCGCAAAATTCGTGAATTTCTGATAGGAGGAAATGGTATGAACGGTGAGATGGGTATGCCTCCAGGTGGTTTTGGTGGCCAAGGATCACAGCAAAAGGATATTAAGTACTCAGGAGCAACAACCCTGAAGACTGCAGCTATTGAAACTGGTAAAGTCTATGAGAGCAGTAAAACGGATGAAAGTGCATTGTTGATTTCGACAAAAGGGTCTGTGACCGTTTCACAACCTACCATTGGTAAGACAGGCGACTCTGATGGTGGCGACAATTGCAGTTTCTATGGTGTGAATGCTGCACTGCTGGTTAAGGGCGGCAGTACCACATCCGTCAAGGATGGCACTATTTCTAGTAGCGCTACAGGCGCCAACGGTGTGTTCCCATACGGTGGAAATGGCGGTAGAAACGGTAGCGATGGTGATGGTACCACAGTTATCATCGAGGACACCAAGATTACTACTTCAGGCAATGGTTCTGGCGGTATCATGACTACAGGTGGTGGTATAACTAAGGCCAAGAACCTGACTGTGAACACCAGCGGTCGTTCGTCGGCTCCGATACGTACAGATCGTGGTGGCGGCGTAGTAACCGTCGAGGGTGGCAGCTATACCAGCAATGGACAGGGTTCTCCCGTTATCTATTCTACAGCCGATGTTACTGTAAGCGATGCTGTGCTCACATCTACGATGTCGGAAGGTGCTGTCATCGAAGGCAAGAACAGTATTACGCTTAACAACTGCCAGATGACTGTTAGTAATACCCGTCGCAACAGTAATGCGCAGTTCCTCGACGGCATTATGATATACCAGTCGTTCTCAGGCGATGCCGACAGCGGCAACTCTCATTTCACCATGAACGGCGGTACATTAAAGAATTGTCAAGGACATCTTATCCACGTCACTAATACCAATGCCATCATCACCCTAAAAGGCGTTACGCTGGTGAACGAAGACCCTTCAAACATACTTCTTTCCGTATGTGCTGATGGATGGAAAGGAGCCTCAAATAAGGCTACATTCAATGCCGCGAGCCAGCAACTGAATGGTACTATCCTGGTAGGAAGTGGCTCGGAGTTGATACTCACGCTCACTGAAGGCTCCACTTTTACAGGCTGCATCAGCGGCAACATTACCAATGCCGCAGGCAACACTGTATCGACTGAGACTGGTAAGGTAGATGTGACGCTGGGCGACGGATGCACATGGAACCTCACCGCCGATACCAACATCACATCATTCACAGGCGATGCTTCGCGCATCAAGCTCAACGGTCACCGCCTGTGGGTAAACGGTAAGGAACTGAAATAATTACTTTCTTTCAGGGGCGCCGAAGTAGCTGTAGCGGGTGTTGTCTGGATTGACTACGATTTGCTCTACTACTACTTCGGGGTCGATCATTATCAGCTTTAGGGTGTGGCGGCCTGACGATACGTTAAGGGGAACTTCCAGCCAACGCATGTTGTCAAATACCTCATCGCGGCGAAGTTGTTTGCAGCCATCTTTCCATCCGTTTAGTAGCAGATTGTTGTGCTGAGGTAGGGGCTTCAAAACCTTCGATTGAGCAAGGTTCTGAGGTGTGTATTCCTTGAACTCGTCGTGCAGTCCCTGACGGGCATCGATAACCTGCATAGGCTGGTTGTCTATCTGTACGCCAAGACGTAGACCGCGGGCTGGCAGCACATCTTGCGTAGGCAGTATGCCGATGGCAACAGAAAGTTGAGAGTGGGCTAATTCAATCTCATATTCCAACTTTGGACCGTTGCCGTCTGGGGACCACTCCTTCATAACGTCCTTAGCACCCATACAGCCCTTGCCGCGACCCAGGTCGGGCAGCGTTGTCCACCCATCATCCTTGCGTGTGTAGTCGCAGGCTGAAATGGAATACTCTTTTGTATTGCGCGAAGCACTAAGATCGTTTGCTACCTTGTAGCCCAATGTCATTGGGTGGCGATTCTTATCAGGTATGCTCCACATGGTGTAGCCTATGTGGTTGTCCCGCATCATGCCGTCCCATTTTCCACCAGTCATCACCTTATTATAATACTCCGTAAGTCTGGCGTCCTTCGCCATCAGATGGTCGATGGTGATGCTGTCGCCCATAGTGGCAGCGTTGTACATCATAGCCACACCTGCGCTGGCCACAGCAGGATAGTACACCAACTGATAGAAGGCGTCCTGCGCCTCGGTTGGTACCTGCTCCTTCAGCACCTCGCAACGTAATACCAGTGATTGCCACAGATTGTTTAGGTGCAGCATCTCTTCGTAGTTAAACAGTCCTGGCACCTGTACCTCAGGCTTGCGCCACAGGTTGTACTTAGAGTATTTGGCTATGATGTCGGCCGTCTCCTTAGCGTATTCCTCGCCGAAGATGCTGCTGGTAAAGTTTTCTAGCCAAGCCTGCTCATCGCCTGGCTGTATGGCGTCTGGATTCCATGCGTAGTGCATGATGAAGTCTATCGGCATCTCCTTGGGCTTCAGGTCGCCCACATTGATAATCCAAATGCGGTCGATACCTGATTGATAGGCCAGGTTCAGTTGCTCGCGCAGTTTGGGTACGGTGGTGGTGTTAACCCAACGGTCGTTCCACGGGCCACCATTCATGTCGATGTGATAGTACAGCCCCAGTCCGCCTTTGCGCTTGCGCTCTGCAGCTGTACCTTTGCGGCGGATGTAGCCCCAGTTGTTGTCGCAGAACAGCAGCGTCACATCGTCGGGCACAGTAAATCCTGCGTCGTAGTAGCGCTGTACCTCAGTGAAAATAGCCCACAACTGCGGTACAGCATCAGGTCGTCCGTAGATGTCCTTGATAATCTTACGCTGACCCTCGATAACCTTTCCCAGCGTTTTTATGTTCTCCTGGTCATCGCCTTTGCCCATTGCTACGTCGCCATCGCCACGCATGCCTATGGTTACCAGATTGTCGTAGGCCTTGTTGCGCTCCATACCCTCGCGAAAGAACTGGTCCACGCGCTCCTTATTCGATGCATAGTCCCAAGGGCCTACCTGCTCCTTGCGCTGTAGATATTCACGATGGCTGCGCATCATGGGCTCGTGGTGCGATGTGCCCATCACTATACCCATTTCGTCGGCCAGTCGCGGACTTTCAGGATCGTCTTCATTGAAATTCGTGCCCCACATTGCTGGCCAGAAGTAGTTGGCCTTCAGTCGCAGCAACAGTTCGAAGATGTTTGCGTATGCTTTCGAGTTGACGCCGCCAAACTTGTTGGTACACCATCCACCAAACGATGGCCACTCGTCGTTGATAAAAATTCCACGATATTTCACCTTAGGCGAGGGCTGCACTATTCTGCCGCCATCATACCACACCTCATCCTGATGCTTCACAGGGGCATCGGCCATATAGTACCAAGGCGATACACCAATGCGCTGACTTATTTCGTAGATGCCGTAGATGGTGCCGCGCTTGTCGCTGCCTGCGATAACCAGATTGCCATCTACCACGTCTATCAGATACGATTCCCATTGGCCGCGTACTTTCTTCACGTCTATCTTCTTCTGTTTGATGAGTTGATTAATCATCTTACCCTTACCGATAGTGCCCACATAGATATTCGGCGTTGCTGACGAAAAACTAATGATGCCTCCTTGAACAATTACCTTGGCGCTTGTACCCGTCACCTTGCGAACATCATCGCTCAGGTCGTTTGCCGCACGGATCACGCCCTTCCAGTCGTTCTCGTCTACAACAATGGTTGCTGCTCTACCTTTCGAAGCAATACAAAACCTGTCTTGTGCCATTGTACCCATCACAAAGGCGAACAGCATCAGACCTAATGATAATAATTTCTTCATATCTCGTTATTGTTACTATTGTGCCACAAAATTACTTTTTTTCCGTCAATTATGCAATTATTTTTTGTGTTATCATCGTTTTTTTGATGATTATTGGCTCCCTTTGTTGCTAATTTGAAAGAGAATTACTATATTTGTAGCCAAATCATAAGAAATAATGAACCATATGAGAAATATAGTTGCATCATTGTTAGCGTCGTTGCTGATAATGACGGCGTGGGCGCAAGAGAATCCTTGCGGACCTGTGCCAACGGAGAATCAATTGCGGTGGCAGGACATGGAGATGTATGCCTTTATACATTATTCGCTGAACACCTATACGGACCAGGAATGGGGGGGCGGCAATGAAGACCCAAAACTCTTTAATCCCGCTGATCTCGACTGTCGGCAGTGGACGCGTGTATGTAAGCAGGCTGGGATGAAAGGGATTATCTTTACCGCCAAGCACCACTGCGGGTTCTGTATGTGGCCGTCGGCCTATACGGAGTACAGCGTAAAGAACTCACCGTGGAAGAACGGTAAGGGCGACGTGGTGAGGGAACTCGCCGACGCCTGCCGCGAGGAGGGACTGAAGTTTGCCGTATATCTCTCGCCGTGGGACCGTAACCATAAAGACTATGGCAAGCCCGAATACGTCACCTACTTCCGCAATCAGCTTCGTGAGCTGCTCACCCAGTATGGCGACATCTTCGAGGTGTGGTTCGACGGGGCCAACGGTGGCGACGGCTGGTATGGCGGTGCTAATGAGACACGCAAGATAGACCGCACTACCTATTATGAGTGGCCTGAGACGTACAGAATGATTCGCCAGTTGCAACCCAAATGCCTGATCTGGAATGATGGTAGCGACCGTGGCGACCTGCGCTGGGTAGGTACTGAGGCTGGCAATGTAGGAGAGACGAACTGGAGTCTAATGCCGAGCAAAGGCGACACGCCTTGGCACATGTTACACTATGGTGTGGAGACGGGCGACGTGTGGTGTCCTGGCGAAACCAATACCAGTATCCGTCCAGGATGGTTCTATCATGATGCCGAAAATGAGCACGTAAAGAGTCTGTCGAGGCTGATGGACACCTATTATAAATCGGTAGGTCGCAACTCGACGTTGCTTCTCAACTTCCCTATCGCACCTAACGGACGCATTCATCCTACGGACAGCCTGCGCGGCATCGCCTTCAAGCAGATGATTGACGAGGTGTTTAAGGATAACCTCGTCGACAAGGCTAAAACCGCCCACAAAGGTGATGTCTTTACTATCGACTTCAAACATCCTACAGCCTTCAATCGCTTTCTTGCTGAGGAAGATATCGCCAAAGGACAGCGTGTGCGCAAGTTCTCGCTCGAGGCTATGGTTGATGGCAAATGGCAATCACTAAAAGATGAATTAGTAGATAATGGCGACGGACTTACCACTATCGGTCACCGCCGCATCATCTGTTTCCCTATGGTGAAAGCCACAAAACTGCGTTTTACTATCAATAGCTATAAACAGGAACCAATCATAAAGAGGATAGGCGTTTACATCGCTCCTGAACTTACAGCCGATATCCCTAATAGTGGCGAGAAGAAATCTTCGAGACTTCATTATTTCTTCAGTAGTCCCAAACAAATGATGATAGACTGGGATACAGAGCAGACCATTACTGCTTTCCGCTATCTGCCGCCACAAAACACTCGCGAAGGATTGGTAACCCACTATACGCTGTGGGGATCGACCGATTGGGCTAACTGGACAAAGCTGGCCTCTGGAGAGTTCTCGAACATTGTGAACAACCCCATCTGGCAAACCATCAAGTTTGCTCCAACAAAAGCAAAGATCTTACGTCTGGATGCCGATTGTCTGGCAGAAGGTGAGCGCATGGCCTTTGGAGATATAGAAATCAAGTAAAATATGAAAAGAAACTGGCTTTTAGCTTTTGGCCTTTGGCTCTTTACTCTTGGTGCTTCGGCACAAACGAGAGACTGGGAGAATCCCGCAGTGCTGGGCATCAACAAACTGCCCTACCATGCGACGCTACAGCTGCCGTCGAAATGGAAGGAGTGCAAGGAAATTGTGAGTCTCGACGGACAATGGCTGTTCCATTGGAGTCGGAATCCCGAGGAAAGACCTGCGGACTTCTATAAGGAGGACTACGACGTCAGCGGTTGGGACAAGATTTCCGTGCCTGGCAATTGGCAGACGCAAGGCTATGGCACGCCGATTTATATTAATATCAATTACCCCTTCGTGCGCAACCGGCCCAGCGTGACTACCGAGCCGCCGAAGGACTGGACGGCCTACGAAAACCGCAACCCTGTGGGTTCGTATGTGACGTTCGTTGATGTGACGAAGGAGATGCTCTCGAAGAATCTCATCCTCCACTTCGGTGGTGTCCACTCGGCGATGTATGTCTGGGTGAATGGACAGCAGGTAGGCTATAGCCAGAACTCGATGTCGCCAGCAGAATTCGACGTGACCAAATACATGCGTGCAGGCAAGAATAAGCTTGCCGTTGAGGTCTATCGCTGGTGCGACGGCTCGTACCTCGAGGATCAGGACATGTGGCGCCTGTCGGGCATCTTCCGCGAAGTGCAGCTGTGGGTGCGTCCCTTGGTACACATCGCAGATTACCGCGTGACGGCTGTGCCGAATGCTGACTACTCGCAAGCGGAAGTGACAGCAGTTGTCTCTATATGCAACACAGGAAAGAAAAAGGCGACGGCTTGTCCTGTCATGATGATAGACGAACTATCTGCCGATAGGGCGGAACTACAGATCAACGCCGGCGACACCACTAACTATGTATTCCATTACACACTGGAGAATCCGCGCCTGTGGTCGGCTGAAAAGCCGAATCTCTATCCGTTCAGCGTGGAACTGGAGGACAAAAAGGGTAACACCATCGAGCACTTCGACTACCATTTTGGCGTGAAGCGCGTGGAGTGTGTCGGCGAGGTGTTTAAGATTAACGGCAAGAACGTGAAACTCCGTGGCGTCAATCGTCACGATCACCATCCCCGCACAGGGCGCTACGTGGACGATGCCACCTACGAGCAGGACCTCCGGTTGATGAAGCAGGCCAATATCAACTTCCTGCGCACCAGTCACTATCCTGACCGCGAGTACCTCTATGAGCTTTGTGACCGCTGGGGCATCTACGTCATGGATGAGGCTAATCAGGAGTCGCACGGCTACGGTTATGCCAATCGTGAGATGGGCGAAGACCCTGCATGGAAAGACGCTCATGTGGACCGTGCCGAGTCGTTAGTGAAACGCGACTATAATCACCCGTGCGTCATACTTTGGAGTCTCGGCAATGAGGGTGGCGTCGGCCCGAATATCCAGGCGATGTACGACACGGTCGTCGCCCTCGACAGCACCCGTCTGCCTTTCTACGACTGTCATCCGCGCTATTCTGCTCTTCACGACTTCGGCTATCCTACCCCCGATGTACTTAAGACCGAGGCCGAGAAGGAAACCGAAAAGCCCCTCATTGCCCGCGAATATGCCCACGCCATGGGTAACTCGATGGGAAACTTTCAGGAGTACTGGGATGTGATCTACGCCGACAGTAGTATCGCCGGTGCTGCCATCTGGGACTGGGTGGACCAGGGACTTTATCCAATCCATTCAGCTGCGCAAAACAAGGCGGTAGCAAATAATGTTCAATGGTCAATGTTCAATGTTCAATGGAATTACGGCGGTGACTTTGGCGACCAGCCCAATGACGGGAACTTCAACATCAACGGTCTCGTCGGCCCCGACCGCAAACCACATCCCCACTACTATGAGGTGCAATACGTCTATCAGCCACTCACTTTCAAGCGTGACAAACACGACGGCACCATCCGCATCGTCAATCGCGACAGCTTTACTGCTATCGACGAGTACGAAATTACCTGCGACACTATAAAATACGACGGTGAGACGGTGCTGAATGTCTATGCCCGTCTGCGTCACAACACCCCCTGGGCAAAGAAAGGTTTTGTGGTGGCCCGCGAGCAGTTTGTGCTGAAGCCCGAAGAGTTCTTCCTGGCTTTTGCCGGCAGGGATACCGTAGCGGAGGAAACCGACGAAGGGTTTGTTGCTCCTACGGAGAACGGGTCCATCACCATCTCAAAGACCGGTGCCCTTGTCTCATGGATTGTCAACGGCAGGGAGATGCTCCACGCCCCGCTGGAGCCATATTTCTGGAAACCGGAGAACGACAACCAGCATGCGGCCCATTTCGCCGAGCGTACCGCCGTTTGGAAGGATGCCGCTGACCGACGTACCATCAAGTCTATCCGTGTGGAGGGTCGTCAGGTCATTGCAGAGATGTCGTTACCCATAGGTGCCGACCTGACATTGACTTATGACTTGAAGGCCGACGGTCGTATCATTGTCGCTATGGACTACCAGCCCACGGCAACCGATTTGCCTTTGATGCCTAAGTTCGGTATGCGCATGCGCTTGCCTGCCGACTACACACAGATTCGCTACTACGGTCGCGGCCCGTGGGAGAACTATCCCGACCGCAAGCGTTCTGCTTTCCTCGGTGAATACAAGATGTCGCTCAGCGAATATGAAACAGAATATATCCGCCCACAGGATAACGGCAACCGCTGTGACATCCGTTGGTTTGAGATAGGCTCCGACTCTGGGAAAGTGCGTATCGACGGTTTCCAGCCTCTCTGCATCCGTGCCTGGGACTACGGAGAAGAGGATCTTGACGCTACTCCCCGTCATCCGCAAGACATCCAGCGTGGCCGTTTTGTCAATCTTAATATCGACCTGAACATCCACGGCGTGGGCGGTGTCGATACCTGGGGACAACGAACCTTGCCTCAATACACCATCGATGGCAATCACCCCTACCACTATGCCTTCATTCTAAGTTTATGCCGTTAGAGGTAGATTGTATAAAACCTCAATGGCATGAAAGTTGATGGTAGCAGTGAATGGATATTTTCAAAGTTCAGGCTAAAACATATCGTAAGCCTTAACCCTTTGGAATTTGAGGACTTTGATGGGAAATACGAGCTCGGTTTTGTCAGATTCTTCGGAAGGAAAATTCCCTGGAACTCCTTTGTTATCGGATGTTCCTGGGAATTTAGGTATTCTTAGTTTACTCATGTATGCTGGTGTTAGAAGTCGTTTCAGGTTATTTCCATGGTTGGCATCTTCAGCCCATTATTGTTGAGGGCTACTTTGATACGGTCGTAACTCTCTTTGACGGCGGTATCGGGGAGTCCCGTCAAATGAAACTGTACGCCACGCGACATGCTCACTTCGCAGGTGACGGTGTGGACTTCTAAGCCGTTGACGGCAGCGCAAAACGTCTTAACTAGCATAATATGTATAGTTTTAGCTGCAAAATTAGTGTTTTTTTCTTAAAAATCACTATCTTTGCACAAAAATATGAATGTCGTACGTTTTTTAAAGGACTGGACGCTGCCTGTAGCCATCGCTGTAGGCATAGTGGTCTATCTGCTGTTCTACTGGGTGCCACAGCTTGACGCCGTCGGTGACGCTCTGGGGGAGGTCGTCGATGCCGTCTTCCCCATGATGGTGTTCTCGACGCTCTTCTCCACCTTCTGTCGCATCGACTTCCACCAGATGCGCCCACACCGCTGGCAATTCGGCACCATTGCCACGCAGCTGGTGCTGACGGCGGCCTGTGTGGCTGTCGTCCTATGGTTGAAGCGATGCCCGACTCCTAATTCTCAATTCTCAATTGTCAATTATCAATTATCAATTATAGCCTCACCTCTCTTGTGGGAAGCTGTATTGACCTGTATCATCGGTCCTGCAGCAACGGCAGCCCCCGTGGTGACAGCCAAGATTGGCGGCAACATCCATACCATGACGGCCTTCGTGGTACTCTCGTCGTTTGTCTCGGCCCTAACCATCCCTGCGGTATTTCCGCTGTTGGAGCGTGGTGCAGGCCTTGACTTCTGGAGTGCCTTTCTCATCATTCTCGAGAAGCTGGCCATCGTCCTGCTGCTGCCCTTGGCATTAGGGTGGTATATGCAGCATTTTGCCAAGCGCGTGTGTGCCTGGATAGTGTCCATCCCCGACCTGTCGTTCTACCTGTGGGCAGCCCAGCTCAGCGTGACGTCAGGAGTCACCGTGCGCAACATTGTCCACAGCGATGCAGGACTTCCGCTGCTGTTGATGATAGCCCTGCTGAGCCTTGTACTATGCTTCGTGCTGTTTGCCATTGGCCGTAGCGTGGGCCACCATCTGGGCGACCCCATCAACAGCGGTCAGGCCTCGTTCCAGAAGAATACGGCCCTCAGCATCTGGGTGGCCTATACCTATCTGAATCCGATGGCCTCCGTCGGTGCCGGCTGCTACGTGCTGTGGCAGAACATCATCAATTCCCTAGAGTTGTGGCATTACAATAAAAAATTTAAAAATTAAACAATTTAAAAATTTAAAAATTGAAGAATAGAAAAAGACAGATTAACAAAATAACAATATATTAATATGTTAATATGATATTATGTCTAAAATAAAAAAGGAAAAGCATCAATGTTCAATTATCAATTGTCAATTATCAATTATCAATGTTATGAAGATGAATCCTAAAATCCTCGTGTTACTGGCCGCCTGTATGGTGGCCGTCAACATGCCGGCCCGCCAGAAACCTCGTCGTGTGGCCGTCAGCAGCGACACCGTGTATGTCAAACCCTATGAGATGCCCAATGCAGGCTTCTACCTGCCCGCTCCGCCCGACACTGCCAGCATGGACTTTGTCGATGACATGATACAGTGGCAGTGGGGCAAGACACAGCGTAACACCCCACGTGGCCGACAGGCCAACATGGAGTCACCCTGGCTGCCTTCCATCATGGAGTCGGTCATGTCGCAGTGTCTGGGGCTGGACACCATCTGTGCCGAGAAGACCCCCGCTCTGGCACGACTTCTGCTACGGGCCTACAACACCGGCAACAAGAGTACGGCGGCTGCCAAGGCCTTGTACATGCGGACACGACCCTTTGTCCAGATGGGCGAGGACACCTGGGCCGAGTACGACACCGACTACCTGCGCACCAATGGCAGCTATCCCTCCGGACACACCTCGCTCGGATGGGGTACGGCACTGGCCTTTGCCGAGATGTGGCCCGAGCTGCAGGACACCATCATGCGCCGTGGTTTCCAGTTTGGTGAAAACCGCATCATCACCGGTGCCCACTACCAGAGCGACGTCACGGCAGGCTATCTGTGTGCCTCGGCGGCCTTTGCCCGGGCCCACCTGCATCCTGAGTACCAGCAGGACATCGAGGCAGCCCGTGCGGAATACAAGCGGCTGAAGGGACTGCCTGACGACTACGACCCCGTGGCCCATGCCGGACTGCCCCAAGGCTGTAAGATTCTCAACGCCCCTGTCGACACAGCCAGCTATCGCTACATGGGCGACCTGTTCCGCTACTGGAAAGCCAAGCAGCAGCGCTTTGGCTATCGTGGCAAGCTGGCCGTGCTGAACGACGACCTGACCATCGACTATCTGATGAAAATCTACGGCACCGCCATGGGCGTCAAGCTCAACAGGTCGACGACACCCGCCATTGTGGCACTGATGGAACTGGTCGACAAGCAGAGCAATGTGTCTGCCAAGGACTTGAAGCGTGTCTATTTCCGTAAACGCCCCTATGTGCAGCTGCATGAGGCGACAGCCGTTCCTGCCTGGGAGACATCGGCACGCGGCAGCAGCAGCTATGCCTCTCACCATTCCAATCTGGGCTGGGCCCTGTCAATGGCATTGGTCGAAGTGGCTCCTGAGTGTCAGGACGAATTGCTGCGCATAGGCTACGACTACGGTTACGACCGTCAGATTGTGGGCTACCACTGGGCGTCAGACATCGATGCCGGCCGTCTGCTGGCCGCAGCCCTTCTGGCGCGTATGCATGCCGATGCCGACTACCGTCAGCTGGTCAAGCAGGCCCGTGAGGAGTATCTTAAGGCCCTGCATTGACATACAGTTTTTGAGCGATAGATTTGAATCCCCTTAGACTTACTTGATATATATTAACTTTTTGACTTGCATCAATAAATCGGGCTGTTAACGCAAACAATTTGCTATTTTCCTTGCATAGTCCGAAAAAACGTCGTACCTTTGCAACGCATTTGCGAGAACAGGCTGCACCTCAGCATAAGAATAAGTTCTTCTGCATTCGGTTTGCACTGTCCTTGCACCGTTAAAAGGAACAAACGGGCTGCCAAGTGAGGCAGTCAACAGGATAACAAAGGCTGTCGAATGAGGCAGTCAACAGGATAACAAAAAAGATTGATTGGATAACATTGTTTAAAGTAGGACGGATTAACACACCGTTCCGAGTAAAGTAAAAGAAAGGGTAAAAAGATGATGAAAAAATTAGTAAACAAATGGCTCAAGAGCGAGGCTTACACAGAGTATTGCTTGAACGTAGCAAGAATGTATAACTACCACGCTGTATTGTAAGAAACGGATTGATCACCGTAACGGTAATCAATCCGTTTTTTTTGTTGCATCATCACAGGGGAAAAGATACTACTTCATGCGCCAGTCATCGTCCTGTTTGACCATAGGTACGGTGATTTCCTCCTGTGTGGAGTCACCGTAGCAGAGAAGAAGGTAGGCGTAGATGTAGTGAAGAGTGGTGTCACGGTACATGTCCTGATGGTCGTTCAGGTAGTGGTTGTCGACAATGCGCACCTCGCGCAGTCCGCCATGCTTCTGCTGCATGTCTGCCTGATACTGCTCGACGGCCTTCAGCAACTGCTCGGCATAGGCATCGGGCAAATCGTCGATACCGGCCTTGCCTTCCAGGAATCCCGTGGTGTTGCCTTCCACCAGACAGTCGTAGTAGTCCTTGGCAGCACTGGCTGCCCGCCACTCCTCTGTGACGCCGGAACAGGCGCAAAGGAGTAAAAAGCTGACTACAAAACCAAAAGCGAAACGAGGGCTGCGCATCAATCTGTCAATCCGTTTAATCCGTGAAATCTGTGTTCAAAAAAACTCCGTGGTTTACTTCTGACGGATAAACACGTTAATCGGCGTACCCGTCAGCGTCCAGTTGTCGCGAAGCTTGTTTTCGAGGAAACGGCGGTAGTTCTCCCTGACGTACTGCGGCAGGTTGGCATAGAACACAAAGGTGGGAATCTGCGTGTCGGGCACCTGCGAGACGTACTTGATCTTGATGTACTTGCCCTTGATGCTGGGGGGCGGCGTAGCCTCGACGATGGGCAGCATGACTTCGTTGAGCTTCGACGTACCAATCTTAATCTTACGGTTCAGGTAGACCTGCTTAGCGGTCTCGAGTACCTTGAAGATGCGCTGCTTGGTGACGGCAGAGGCGAAGATGATGGGGAAGTCAACGAAGGGGGCCATGCGCTCGCGGATGGCATTCTCGAAGGTCTTGACAGCCACCTGCGACTTGTCCTCGACGAGGTCCCACTTGTTGACAACGACGACCAGCGACTTGTTATTCTTCTGAATGAGCTGGAAGATGTTCATGTCCTGTGCCTCGATGCCACGGGTGGCATCAATCATGAGGATGCACACGTCAGAGTTCTCGATGGCACGGATGGAGCGCATAACGCTGTAGAACTCCAGGTCTTCGGTGACCTTGTTCTTGCGGCGGATGCCAGCGGTATCGACCAGATAGAAGTCGAAGCCGAACTTGTCGTACTTGGTATAGATGCTGTCGCGCGTCGTTCCGGCAATGTCGGTCACGATGTTGCGGTCTTCGCCGATAAAGGCGTTGATGATGCTCGACTTGCCGGCGTTAGGACGTCCGACGACAGCAAAACGGGGGGTGCCGTCCTCCACGTCATCGACCTCCTCGGTCTTCAACTTCGACACGACGAAGTCGAGCAAGTCGCCCGTACCGGAACCCGTAGCAGCGCTGACGCAGAAGGGGTCGCCGAGTCCCAGCTTGTAGAACTCGTACTGGTCGTACAGATGCTTGCCATCGTCGGCCTTGTTGGCCACCAGTACAACGGGCAGCTTCGAGCGGCGCAGAATCTGTGCCACATCCTGGTCGAGGTCGGTCATGCCGTTCTGAATATCCACCAGGAAGAGCACGAGATCGGCTTCCTCGGTGGCCACGATGACCTGCTTGCGAATCTCCTCTTCGAAGATGTCGTCAGAGTTGACAACCCATCCGCCCGTGTCGACCACGGAAAACTCGCGTCCGTTCCACTCACACTTGCCGTACTGGCGGTCGCGGGTGGTACCTGCCTCGTCGCTGACGATGGCACGGCGGCTGTTGGTTAACCTGTTGAACAGGGTGGACTTGCCTACATTCGGGCGTCCGACAATTGCTACGAGATTACTCATTTTCTAAAAATTAACCAGGAACGACAGACCGATGGTGACGTAGTGCATATTCTTCTTTTTCTTGAAGACATAGGGTGACAGATCGTAAGCCAGTGACGACACGTCGGGATTCGACAGCAACGTGTAAGTGCTTGGCGTTAAGGCCTGATGCAGGAAGTAGTAGGGATCGTAGGTCAGCGTGTACTTCTTCTCAGAGTAGTCATAGTCGCAATACAGACGCCAAGAGAAGTTCGACTTGTAGCGATAGGTCAGCGACAGACCAGTACCCCACGTCGTAGAAGTCTCAGAACCCAGTTTCAGGTAGTCCCACTCAGTCTCGTAGGTATCGCCCGTACTCTTGGGAGACTCGGGGAGGAACAGCAGCGAACCGTCATCCTCGTTTTTAGCAACCCGACCATCCTGGATGAGCATGTAGTAGGGAATATCCTTCACGTTACCCTTGGCATAGCCGTCGATGTCCAGTTCCTGAGTAATGGAACGGCCTATCAAGGCCTTCGTACCCAGTGACAGGCGGCTGGTCAACGGCAGGTTGAGGTACAAGCCGACACTACCCGAGAACTCGGCCAAGTGGTCACTCTTGACAATACCCTTCAAATCGGTAATGGGGGCGCCACCCTCGTTAAACATCTCAGGGGTCAGCGTCACACCGCCCAATCGATACATATCGGTAATATAATCATCCCAAATGTAGTTGGCATCTTCCGGGGAAATGTTGGCATACTGGCCGAAAGACTTCGCAGACATGGCACGGACACGGAAACGACCACCGACACCAATATACTTGTTGAAGAAATAGGCACCCTCGGCATCTACGACGGTAGCTGCACGGAAGTCGATATTGACGTCAGTATCCTCACTGGCCCATTCCTTAACATCTTCAGCAGTGACACCGTGAGATTCGGGGTCCTGCATGTCGCCAAAGTAGTTGAAATCGATGTCCTTGCCACCGATACCGACACCCATTGAGATGCCAAAGAAGGAAGGATTCTCGGAATCTATCTCCATATCGTTGTGCAGCAGACCTTTACCCTTGAAGATGAGGTCGCCCAAAGCATAACCGAGCTCTGTCGAGAGAATACCGATGCCAGCACCTGACATGACGTCGCTCACCCAGTGGCGGTTGTTCAGCACACGCATCACACCCGTTGCAGTAGCCGTACCATAAGCAGCGACAGAGAACCAGGGCGAGCGGGTCAGACCGTACTCCTTATGCAGGATGGTAGCACCGACAAACGACGTTGCCGTGTGTCCTGAAGGCCACGAATTGGCTGTAGAACCGTCGGGACGCATCTCCTTGGCAGTATACTTGATGCCATTGACGAAGCCGGCCATGATACCATACGACAGCAAGGCACTGGTCATCAGGCGAGGCCAGTCACTACGGCCTTCATAGCCGCCTAACTTCAGACCCACGGTCATCACAGGACCAAAGAACTGCAGGTAGTCGTCAACACCGGTCTTGAAGTCAGTCAGCAGCTGCGTATTCTTCTTGCCGTCCTTGTTGTTGACGCGGAACATGGCCTTGTCGCCCTTGATGGCCCAGCCTGCAATGAACAGAGGAATACCCACAAAGGTCATGTCATCCATGAACTTATAGGGCTTCACACCAGGAGCAGTCTTTGACTTGAAGAAGTCGAAGTCGGGTTTCCAGGCATTCACAGCCGGCATGACGTCCGGAGTCGAAGCGTCGAGTGACAGCGCCGAACTGTAGTCCGTCGTTTCACCACACATCAACTTGGGTTCCAATTCGGGTACCGTGAGTTTCAAATCTTCTGCTGAAGCGGCTAATGACATGCCTGCCAAGCAAAGCAAAAAAAACAACTTTTTCATATCTTTGTACATTTAAACGTTAACACATAGTTACTATAAACGCTGCAAAGATACAACTTTTTTTTATAATTTAGCGTTTTTACGAAAAATTATTAAACAAAAGGACAAAAAAAGTAGAGGTGAAAAGGAAGAGGTGTTTACTCTGGATTATAACCGAAGGCATCGAGCTCGCGTTTGTTGGAGCGCCAGTCCTTGTCGACTTTCACAAAGGTTTCAAGGTAAACGGGCTTGTCAAAGAACTTCTCCAGCGTCTTACGAGCCTCCGTACTCACCTTCTTCAGGGCGACACCCTGATGACCGATGATGATGCCTTTCTGCGAGTCACGCTCCACATAGATGATGGCATTGATGTGGATGTTCTTATCCGTTTCCTTGAAGCGCTCCACACGAACCTCGACGGAATAGGGAATCTCCTTGTCGTAGTAGAGCAGAATCTTCTCGCGGATAATCTCCGACACGAAGAAACGGGCGGGCTTGTCCGTCAGCTGATCCTTATCGAAATAGGCCGGACTTTCGGGCAGCAACTCCTGAATGCGCTTCAGCAGCATATCGGTGCCAAACTTGTTTTTGGCTGAAATAGGCAGTATCTCGGCATTGGGCAGCAGCGTGTGCCACTTCTCGACGATGTCACCCAAAGCCTCATTATGTCCATTAGCCCCATTGCCCTTCATGTTCCCCTCGCCCTTTGGAGAGGGGTTAGGGGTGAGGCTGTCAATTTTGTTGATGAGCAACAGCACTGGAATTGTCATCTTCTGAACCTTCTCCAGAAAGTCCATGTTCTTCTCGGGATTCTCCACCACATCAGTGACATAGAGCAGCACGTCGGCATCCTGCAATGCTGACTCAGAGAAAGCCAGCATCGACTCCTGCAACTTGTAGTTGGGCTTCAGCACACCTGGCGTGTCGCTGAACACAATCTGCATGTCAGGGGTATTGACAATGCCCATGATACGGTGGCGCGTAGTCTGCGCCTTGAATGTCGCAATTGAAATACGCTCACCAACCAATTGGTTCATGAGCGTACTTTTACCTACATTGGGATTTCCAACGATATTTACAAATCCAGCCTTGTGCATATCTTTTCTTTTAGCTTTTGGCATTTGGCTAATAGCTAACTGCTAACTGCCAATAGCCTTAAACGCCATCATAGGCCCACCTGTAATAGCTTGCACCGTGTACGAAACCGGCACCGAAGGCAGTCATAATGATGTTGTCGCCTTTCTTCAGAAGATGTTCGTTCTCCCAGAGTGCAAGGGGAATGGTGGCTGCCGACGTATTACCGAAGTGCTCGATGTTTACCATCACTTGCTCCATGGGAACATCCAAACGTTTGGCCACGGCCTCGATAATACGCATATTGGCCTGATGAGGTACCACCCATTGGATGTTGCTGTTGTCCAAACCGTTACGCTCGGCAATAAGTGCACAGTCGTCGCTCATGTTGGTCACAGCATAGCGGAACACCGTACGACCCTCCTGATAGAGGTAGTGCAGACGGTGGTCAACGGTAAAGTGACTGGGAGGGCAGACACTGCCACCAGCCTTCAGATGCAGGAAAGGCAGTCCCTTGCCGTCGGCACGCAGATACGAGTCCATCACACCGATATTCTCCTCCTCTGTAGCCTCGACCAGAACTGCTGCCGCTCCGTCGCCGAACAACGGGCATGTAGCACGGTCCTTATAGTCGGTCACTGACGACATCTTGTCAGCACCAATCACGATGATCTTCTTATAACGACCGCTCTGAATCATTGAACCGGCAATGTCGAGCGTAAAGAGGAATCCACAGCAGGCACCCCACAGGTCGAAGGCAAAGGCATTCTTCAACCCCAGCTTACCCAGTACGATGCTGGCTGTAGACGGAAACTTATAATCAGCCGTTGAAGTGGTTACGATGAGCGCATCGATGGTATCAGGATCGACGCCAGTCTTCTGTATCAGCTGCTTGGCGGCCTTGCGGGCCATGTAGCTGGTACCCAGACCTTCCTCGGTCAGGATGCGACGCTCCTTGATGCCTACGCGGGTCATAATCCACTCGTCATTGGTGTCTACCATGCGCGACAGTTCCTCGTTGTTGAGAACATAGTCAGGCACGTAGCCACCAATGCCGGTGATTATCGCATTAATTTTTTTCAAAGCAATTTACTTTTTACCCTTTTACTTTTTTACCTTTACTCAGCTGCTTCGTCCATTACAATGGCAATTTTGCCACGATAGTAGCCACATGTGGGGCATACAGTGTGGTAGATGTGATAAGCACCACAGTTGGGGCATACTGCCAATGTGGGAGCTACGGCCTTGTCATGAGTACGACGCTTAGCGGTACGGGTGTTCGATTGTCTTCTTTTAGGATGTGCCATAATTCAATTACTATTTTAACGATTTACAATTCTTAATTCTTAATTTTCAATCGGCGTCAGCCAACAACTCTTAATTTTTAACTCTTAATTCTTAATTGTTGAAGCTTCTCCCAGCGTGGGTCTATTGCCTCAGTCTCCTCTTCGCCGCTTCGGACAGCGCCGCTCAGCTCATTGAGCTTCTGCGTCATCGCACTATTGCATTTTCCAGGTGCATGAACGTGCTTGATGGGTATGGCCAGCATAATAAACTCATAGATGAACCACGACACGTCGAGTATTCCTTCGTCCTCGTTGACAGTCACAGTATCATCGTCGTCACTGCTTGTGTATCCCAGTTTCACCACCAGTCGGTTGTCGGCTTCAATGGGTTGCTCCATGTCATCCAAACAACGGTCGCAGCTGACAGTGACAGAACCTGCGGTATGGAACGACAGTTCAAAAAAGCCGGACATCTTGCGTATAGATACCGACACGTGCAACGAACCGTGTTCCAACTGCGCGTCCTGCAAAGACTCAAAGAAACGATCGTCCAGGTCGTACTCGCGGATGGTTAAATCCTCTTGCAGTCCTTTTAAATCAATCTTATACATCTCCAGGCTACACATAATACGCACTTTTGGAGTGCAAAGGTACTAAAAAATAAATAATTAGGAAATAAGAATTAAGAAATATTTGCTTTTCTCACTTAAAAAAATTCTCATTTTGCACACACCACCATCACCATGTGCATAAAAACTCCCTCTATCTCCTCTATCTTCCTCTATCTCCCTCTATCTCCTTCTATCTCCTTCTATCTTCTTCTATCTCCCTCTATCTTCTTAACTCAATCCTGAACGTCGTTCCTTTGCCCACCTCCGACTGCTTCACGAAGATGCGACCCTTATGGTATTCCTCCACAATACGGCGAGCCAGCGACAAGCCAAGTCCCCAACCGCGCTTCTTTGTGGTAAAGCCAGGCGTAAACACATTGTTCACGTCCTTCTTACGAATGCCTTTGCCGGTGTCCTGCACCTCGATGACTACACGCTGTTCCTCCTCCATCAGTGTCAGCGTAATGGTACCCTTGCCCTCCATAGCGTCGACAGCATTCTTACAGAGGTTCTCGATAACCCACTCAAACAACGAGGCATTCATCTTGACAATGACCTCGTGGTCAGGGAATCGGCGTACCATCTGCACCTGATTGGACGTGCGACGGTCCATGTAACTCACCACATGCTCCAAGACCTCGTTCATCGACGATTCCACAGGTTCAGGCAACGATCCTATCTTCGAGAATCGCTCGGCTATCAGCTGTAGGCGCTTCACATCCTTGTCCATCTCGGGCAGCAAGTCATCATCAGGATACTGTTCCTTCAGCATCTCCACCCATGCCATCAGACTCGACACCGGCGTACCCAACTGGTGAGCCGTCTCCTTCGACAGTCCCACCCAAACCTTATTCTGTTCAGCACGTTTCGATGACAACAAGGCAAAGATGGCCACTACCACGAATATCAGCACAATACCCAGCTGCACATAGGGCCAGGCCTGCAGGCGCTTTAGCATGATACTCTCATCATAGCACACCAACTGACTGTCAATACGGATGGTATCGCCCGCCCGAATCATCCGATGGGCATAGGCCAACATATTCAGAGAGTCTTTGATGTTACGATAGTCATCAATGCCTCCCTCATTATTCAGCACAATGACAGGAATGGTGTTATTCTCCTCTATCACGCTCAACACCAGCGTCAGGTCAGTGTTCTCATCAGCCTCATTCAACGAATGCAGTGCCTGAGCCCATACTTCCATGCGGTTGCGTTCCTCGATAGAGAGGTCACGTACCAGAAAGTGAGACACCAACAGTGACGCGACGGCAATCACCACCGCGGCCACCACCAGGATAATCTTCACCTGTCTGATTCTGTCAGTCCACTGCATACGATAATAACGAAAGAACCCCGAAGATTATTGTATCTCCGGGGTTCAAAATAAAAGTGGCGGTCTCCTACTCTCCCGCATTGCATTGCAGTACCATCGGCGCAAGCGGGCTTAACTTCTCTGTTCGGAATGGGAAGAGGTGGGACCCCGCCGCAATAACCACCTGATAGATTCTTCATTGAACATTGAACATTGACCATTACAGGGCAATGACAACAATCAACATGTCAACGTATAAGGTGACAATCTTCACAAGCAAGCTGTCGATGTCGATTCAACTCAACACCTGAAAATATGACTTCTATGCGCGCAGCCCAATGGTCAATTCTCAATGATCAATGTTCAATGTTCAATGGTCAATGATTAATGGTCAATGGACTGAGCAGGGCGAAAGCGTTCGGGCAATTAGTACAGCTCGGCTTTGACGTCACCGTCTTTACACCTGCTGCCTATCAACGTCATCGTCTATGACGACCCTCAATGGAGTTCTCATCTTGCGGAAGGCTTCGCACTTAGATGCTTTCAGCGCTTATCCATACCAGACGCGGATACCCGGCGGTGCACCTGGCGGCACAACCGGCAGACCGGAGGTCTGTCCACCACGGTCCTCTCGTACTAGTGGCGGCACCACGCAAAACTCCTGCGCCCACGATAGATAGAGACCGAACTGTCTCACGACGTTCTGAACCCAGCTCGCGTGCCACTTTAATGGGCGAACAGCCCAACCCTTGGGACCTTCTCCAGCCCCAGG
>JAEEGG010000469.1_pt1 | contig 135024 bp, 114 predicted proteins | sample 9134161 | NCBI WGS metagenome assembly JAEEGG01 (sample SAMN16246543, study PRJNA631951) | gut metagenome | biome: gut microbiome; feature: rumen; material: CR-attached | host: Bos | place: Iran: Karaj | collected 2018-10
CACGAAGCCAGAGCGAAAAAGAATCAAATTACTTATCTAAGTCTAGGGATACGATTTTGCCTCAGTTGATGTCCGGAGCGCTCATTAATTGATTATTGGCCTGTTAAATTCTCATTTATGGAAGAATGGAAATTGACTAAAATAGGTTCTATCTGTAAAAAAGTTTGCAGCGGAGGAACGCCCAAGAGCACCGTGGATGATTACTATGGTGGTGGCATTCCATGGCTTAATACCAAAGAGGTCAATTTCAACCGCATTTATTCTACTGAATCCAGCATTACAGATCTGGGCCTCAAGAATTCATCAGCAAAATGGATTGACAAGTATGCCGTTATCGTAGCAATGTATGGGGCAACGGCAGCAAAATGTGCTATTGGAATGATTCCAATGACCACAAACCAGGCATGCTGCAATCTAATGATTGATGAGACTAAAGCAGATTACCGTTTCGTGTATTATGCTTTAGCTAATTCTTATTCTGTGCTTGCTGGGCTCGCTAATGGCGGAGCGCAGCAAAATCTGAATGCTCAACTCATCAAGGATTTTGAGATAAGTCTTCCTCCGTTGGCTACTCAAAAACAAATCGCGGATTTTCTCTCGACAATTGATAGTAAGATTGATAATAACAATCGCATAAATCATAATTTACAATATATTCAGATATCAAAAGACTGTGATAATAAATTGGATTAAAATTAAATAAATAGAATATTATGGAACCAGGGAAAGGAAGCATTTACGATTTGCTAAACGGTATTAAGCAATATATTGTACCCGTATATCAGCGTAAGTATAGTTGGCTGAAAGATAAGCAGTGTGAGAGACTTTGGAATGATATAGTCTCAATGGAAAAGACAGGAAAGAGACAGCATTTTGTGGGTTCCATCGTGAATATTTCGGAAACTCATACTCCGATGGGTATTCAGAAATATCTAGTGATAGATGGGCAACAACGCATGACGACATTAACACTTTTAATGATAGCATTACGCGATTATTTGGAAGAACACCCCGTTGATGATGTAAATCCAGATGATCTCTCGGCAATGTTACTCAAGAACGATAAGCAGAAAGAAGATAATCAATACAAGTTGATCCTAAATGATACGGACAAAGATGTACTCATTAAATTAGTGGATAAAGCTCCTATTGATGATAAATACAAAGAGTCGAATCTTTATAAAAACTATACCTTCTTTCTAGATAAGATAGCTAATGCTTCTATTATCCCGTCGCAAATCTATGAATCTATTGCCAAGTTACAAATTGTTAGTATAACCCTAAAACGAGAAGATGGCGATGATCCGCAACTAATATTTGAAAGTCTTAATTCTACTGGTATGGATCTGTCTCAGTCTGACCTGATACGCAACTTCCTGCTGATGGGTCTTTCTAACGATGAACAGGTAAATGTATATAATAACTATTGGAAACCTGTAGAGGACTCTTTTCCTCCTGAGGAGCGTTCAGAAGCTATGGATACCTTCTTTCGTCATTACTTGATGATGAAAACTATGCAGTTTGTAAAGGAAGAAGACGTGTATGAAACTTACAAGAAATTTAATTATAATTCAGATCTTAAAAGTGCTAAAGAATTTGCTGAAGACATATACTCATACGGGAAGTGTTATACAGAGATGTTTTATGTCTCTTCACCTTATCAGGAGCTTAATGTCGTTTTAGGCGATATGGCTAAATTGAAGATGGATGTCCAATTCCCTTTCTTGATGTATGTTTATAAAGACTTCAAAAATGATAAACTCTCATTAGAGGATTTCAAATGTATTTTAAGGATGACAGAGGCATACATTGTTAGACGAGCTATTTGTGAAATACCGACTAATTCTCTGAATAAGACCTTTATTACAATGAAGAGGTCTATAAAATATGACGATTATTTGAATTCTTTAAAGATGGCATTTATTAAGCTTGATACTTATAAGAAGTTTCCAACTGATTCAGAATTCAAGGAAGCATTCCTTGCAAAGAACATATATAAGATGCGCATAGCCAATTACCTGCTTGTGAAACTGGAAAACTACGACAATAAAGAACCAATAGCGTTTGAAGGTTTTACTATTGAGCATATTATGCCGCAGAACAAGGATTTAAGCCAGGAGTGGAGAGACGTTTTAGGTACTGATTGGGAAGAAATCCACAACACTTTTTTACATCGCATAGGCAATTTAACGCTTACTCGTTATAATACGGAGATGAGTGATAAACCATTTTCTGAGAAACTAGTTGTTTTGAAAGAGAGCGCTACTCATATTTTAAACAAGAGCATTGTTGATAAAACAATATGGAATCAAGAGGCTATGAGTAAGCGAGCTGAAGTCTTAGTTGCTTATGCTACAAAAGTATGGAAATATCCAGAGGTTACGGATGAAATAATAGCAAATTACTCAGAAACAGAAGTTAAAGAAACAACCCCAAAATATTCTCTTAAGTCTAATAAAGTCTATAATAATGATGCTCTTACGAGAATGTTTTTTGATAAACTAAATGATGCAATACTTTCCCTTAATCCAAATATAGTAAGAGATTTTAAAAAGCTTTATGTGGCGTATAAACTGCACACTAATATAGTTGATGTCATATTACAACAGGCCCGTCTTAGTCTTATTGTCAATATGGATCTTGAGGAAGTAAATGACCCATCTGGTATATGTCGTGATATCTCTAGTATTGGCCATTGGGGAAATGGTGATGTGGGGATTTACTTTGATTCTTTGGGTATGTTAGAGGCCACGATTGATATTATTAAGCAGTCACTTGCAAAGCAATTGTAATTATGTTTACAGAAGAAAGTTACGAGAATGCCTTGTTGGAGATGTTCTCCAATCTTGGATATGAAACTCTATATGGACCAGATGTAGAGAGAGATTATCAAGTGCCTTATTATGAGGTTCAGTTGCGTCATTCTCTAAAGATGGTCAATCCGTCAAAGCCTGATGAGGCTTTGGAAGAGGCTTTCAGGAAGGTACGTGATATAGATACAGGAAGTCTTGTGCAGAGGAACGAGAAATTCATGGACTATCTTCAGAATGGTGTGGAAGTGTCATATGAATATGCTGGAGAACAAAGGAATGACATTGTTTATTTGATTGATTATAAGAATACAGAGAGAAATACCTTTCAGGCAATTAATCAATGGACATTTGTAGAAAAGTCGGAAAAAAGAGCGGATATAATAGTTTTTGTGAATGGTTTGCCACTTGTTCTATGTGAGTTGAAATCACCATCCAGAGAAGAAACAGATGCATCTGATGCATATAAGCAAATCCGCAATTATATCCAGGAGATTCCTTCAATGTTTGTTTATAATGCTTTTTGCGTAATGAGTGATCTTGCGCTATCGAAGGCCGGAACAATTACAAGCAATGAGGATAGATTCATGGAATGGAAAACAGCAGACGGAAAGACTGAGGATCAAACGCTGTTATCTTATGACACGTTTTTTACCGGTATGTTTAGGAGAGACAGATTTTTAGATCTTATTAAGAACTTTATCTGTTATAGTTGTGATGAGGGGAACGATGCTAAAATACTTGCAGGATATCACCAGTATTTTGCCGTTAGGAAGGCCATTGAAAGAACTTTAAAAGCCACATATAGCGATGGTAAAATTGGAGTGTTCTGGCACACTCAGGGTAGCGGAAAATCCTTGTCTATGGTTTTCTATGCCCATCTTATTCAAACAGTACTAGATAAGCCAACGATTGTTGTTATAACGGACAGAAATGATTTGGATGATCAGCTTTTCTCTCAGTTTTCTAAGTGTTCGTCGTTCTTGCATCAGATACCGGTTCAAGCTACTAGCCGAGAGAATTTGAAGGAGTTGCTGATAGGAAGGGAGGCCAATGGCATTATTTTCACAACAATGCAGAAGTTCACAGAATCAGATGATTCCTTGTCAGATCGCAGAAACATTGTTGTGATTACCGACGAGGCACATAGGGGGCAGTATGGTTTTGAAGAGAAGATAAATGAACAAGGTAAGGTTAGCATTGGCATGGCAAGGATGATACATGATTCATTGCCCAATGCTTCTTATATCGGATTTACAGGAACTCCAATTTCCAAGAAAGATAAAGATACTCAGGAGGTTTTTGGAAATTATATAGATATATACGACATGACTCGTGCTGTAAATGATGGTGCAACTTGTCCAATTTATTACGAGTCGCGTGTGGTAAATCTAAAGCTTGATGAAAAGACTGTAAAAGAGATAGATGAGGAGTATGAGAGATTGGCAGAAGAGGGGGCAACACGTGAGCAGATAGAAAAGAGTATGCATGAAATGTCTCATCTTGAGGAAATACTTGGCGCTCTAGAAACTATAGATTCGTTGGTTTGCGATATAATTAAGCACTATGAAGAAAATCGTCAGCAAGAATTAACAGGAAAGGCGATGATAGTGGCTTATTCTCGTCCTATTGCAATTAAGATTTACCAGAGGATTTTAGAGCTGAGACCAGAGTGGACAGAGAAGGTTAAAGTAGTTATGACTGGTGCGAACAACGATCCAGAGGAGTGGCATGAAATAGTTGGCAATAAGTTTTATAAGAAGGAACTGGCTAAGAAATTCAAGGATGATAATGATCCTTTGAAGATTGCAATTGTGGTGGATATGTGGCTGACAGGATTTGATGTTCCATCTTTGGCCACGATGTATGTTTATAAGCCTATGTCCGGCCATAATCTTATGCAGGCGATAGCTCGTGTTAATAGAGTTTTTGCAGGAAAAGCAGGTGGCTTGGTTGTAGACTATATTGGCATAGCAAAGGCTCTCAAAGAAGCTATGCGTGATTATACAATTCAGGATCAGAAGAACTATGGTAATCCGGATATCAAAGAAACAGCATTAGTCAAGTTTAGGGAGAAGCTTGAGATTTGCAGAGACTTTATGCACGGCTTCGATTATTCTAATTTCAGAAAAGGATCTGATGCTGATAGAGCTGCAATAATCAAAGGTGCTGTTAACTTCTTGCTTGATCCATCCAAGGAAGAAGCTATTTCAAGTTTCTTAAAAGAAGCTTTGTTGTTGAAAAATGCTGTTAGTCTTTGCCGAAGTCTTCTTAATGAGGACCAGCGCTTTGAAGCTGCATTCTTTGAGACGACTAGAACAATGATTAATAGAATCAAGAACGTAAAGGCACCAGTCTCTAAGAAAGAAATTAACGAAAGGATAGGAGAATTGCTGAAGCAGAGTATAAAGAGCGAAGGCGTCTTGAACTTATTCTCGGATGTTAAGGCTGAGTTCTCATTATTTGATGCTTCTTTCTTGGAAGAAATTGCCAAGATGAAAGAAAAGAATATTGCCATAGAGTTATTGAAAAAACTATTGAAAGAGAGGGTTCATTTGTATGGCAGAACAAATCTTGTCCAGTCTCAGAAATTCTCTGAATTGCTTAATATGTCGTTGTCAAATTATCTTAAAGGCCTGTTGACTAATGAAGAGGTAATCAAAGAGTTACTTGATTTGGCAAAAGAAATAGCAAAGAATGAATCTGAGGCGGATAGCTTAGGGCTTAATCAGGAAGAAAAGGCTTTCTATGATGCTTTGACCCGACCAAAAGCTGTCAAAGATTTCTATACAAATGAACAGCTTGTTCAGATTACTAAGGAATTGACAGAAGCTCTCCGTAAGAACCGAACAATAGATTGGCAGAAGAAAGAATCTGCAAGGGCCGGTATGAGACGAATAGTCAAGAGACTTCTTAAGAAGTATAAATATCCACCAGAGGAAGAGCAGAATGCATTGGACACTGTAATCAAGCAGTGCGAGCAGTGGGCTGATGTGGATGAAAGTGAATATATTAACTACGAATAGAAGGTCAATGAGATTTCATCGCTTAGGATAATAATAATCATGGCAATGAATTACAGCAGAAATAAGTATAGTGGCAGAATGGGCAGTGGCGGGAATGGGCAGCAGACGTATATAGAGATAGAGGTGCCGCTGAGGCAGTCGGCGGAGTGGATGGGAGAGCTGAAGCAGGTGATGCGGGATGCGTATGTGCCTGTAAGATGGCAGAATGGGTACTATCATATCACGCTGGCGTTTTTGGAGAAAGTGCCTTCCAGGGAGGAAGTTATTTCCATAATTAATAAGCATCTTGAGTTGTTTGAGGCGCCGGAGCTTACGTTTGACAAGCTGGATGCTTTTGGCAAGAGGTCTGGCGGGGGAGTGCTGTTTCTGACGTGTACAGCCGTTCCGGAGAATTTTATGCGGATGGTGGATGCTCTGCGACAGGATCTTGAAGCTGCAGGCTGTATGATAGAGGCTGACTTCAAGCTGCACGTGACGCTTGGGCGCGTGGATAGGGATGCCAGGGTAGATGCCGAGCGGCTGCGGGAGCTGGCTGAGAGCGTGGAAGTGCCGGCGTTTTCTCTAAGGCTGAAGACTGTTAACTACCGGGAGTTCAGAGGCCGAACGCTTTACAGCTTGGCGCTGAAGTAGCAGTAATATTGACATAACGGCGAGTTTTTAAGCAGGGGACCTTCTGGGGTCCCTGTTTTTTTGTCCATTTCCGGACGATTCCAGAATCGTACAGGGTAAATTTTACCGGATGGTTTGCAAGAGGGGGTGGAGCGGGTGTAGATTTGCAGGAGTGAATTTAAATGTGATTGTTATGGAAGAGAAACAGAATTTGAAAGAGGCATTTGTCGGGGAAATCAAGGGAATTATTGATGGTGCAAGAGCAAATGCCGTGCGGAGTGTAAACTTCAGCAGGGTGCAGATGTACTGGAATATCGGGAGGAGGATAATCGAGGAAGAGCAGCAGGGAAAGCAGAGAGCGAAGTATGGGAGTTATTTGATTAGGAGGCTTGCTGAGAGGCTGGAGCCGGAATACGGGAGCGGATTTGGGGTGAGGCAGCTTGAGATGAGCCGTCAGTTTTTTCGGTTGTATCCAATTGCGAACGCACTGCGTTCGCAATTAAGCTGGGCTCAATACCGGCGTTTGATACAAATATCAGATGCCTCTAAAAGAGAGTATTATGAACTTGAGGCCGTGAATAATGCCTGGACGAGCAGAGAGTTGGAAAGGCAGATAAACTCAATGCTCTATGAAAGACTGCTGCTAAGCAATGACAAAGAGTCTGTTTTAGCAGTGGCTCGAAAGGAAAGGATTCCGGAAACACCTACTGAGGTGATAAAGGATCCGATGGTGCTGGAGTTTCTGGGACTTGAGAAGAAGGCATCGTATTACGAGAAGGATTTGGAGAGCGCCATTATCTCTCATTTGGCGGATTTTCTTCTGGAGATGGGTAAGGGGTTTTCATTTGTGGCTAGGCAGAAAAGGATAATGCTGGAGGATGATGAGTTCTTTGTGGATCTTGTTCTTTATAACAGGCTTCTTCGTTGCTTTGTTGTAATAGAAATCAAGACAGAGAAACTTACTCATCAGGATTTGGGGCAGTTGCAGATGTATGTCAACTATTATGACAGATGCGAGAAACTGAAGGAGGAGGGGCCTACATTAGGAATCTTGCTATGTGTAGACAAGAATGATACTGTGGTCAGGATGAGTCTTCCGGAAGACAATCAGAGCATTGTGGCAAGTAGATATAAGCTGTGTATGCCTAGTGAACAGCAGCTTGTTAAAGAAGTGGAGGATGTGAAGAAAAAGATTGAACAGCGCTGAAGACAATTGCGTCCGCAGCGCGGACGCAATTGATGGATGGGCGATGGTGCGCTATAAATCGCGGAGTATCAGGGTATCTGAAATATTGCCATCCGTTATCCGGCGGGTAATAATAGGGGATTGCTGATAGTCAGGTAGTTACAAGGCACCATCGCCTAGCTCTATCGGGGACAAAAAGTTGTTCATTTCCGGACGATTCCAGAATTGTACAGGGTAAATTTTACCGGATGGTTTGCAAGAGGGGATGGAGCGGGTGTAGATTTGCGGGAATTGAGGTTGATTTGTATGGAAGAGAGCTATTCAATTGATGAGCAGATAAGGGAATACGATAAGCATACCTCATCAAATCTAGCGGGGTTTATAGAACTTGTACGGAAGAAGGTAAGAGGAGGTGAATTGCCTTTGGAGTATTTCCATAATGATCCGTTGGCTATTTGCCAATATGATGGAAATAAACGCTTTCGAGTATATACAACAGCTATTATTGAGGGTATGAATGTATGTGTAGGGTTGAATGTCAATAGTGTTGGTAGAAATATCTTAGTGTCAAATATATCAACGGTTTTTGGGCGAAAAATTTCAAGACTGGGCGCCAGCACGACAGAAAAACTGCTTTACAAAAAAGAGGCGGCTGGGGAATCTTCCTCTGGGCACAATCCCCAGATATATCCTCAGTCGCCTGTATCTGATGCAAAGGTATAAAATGGTTTGGGTTCTGCAATACCTACGGTAAAATAATTGTTCATTTCCGGACGATTCCAGAATTGTACAGGGTAAATTTTACCGGTTTCCTGATAAAAGTAAAACTCTTGACTATCTACGCATTTCCGCTCCCATTGCGGAGGCACAAGATAATCAAGAGTTGTTAACTGCTGTAAAGATAATTGAAGGATTCGAAAATCCCCAAATACCATAGATTTATTTCAAAAGGCTGAGGCTGCGGGAGACAAAGTCTGAAAGCTGCTTGCCTTTGAGCATGCCGTTGGCAAGAAGGGCAAGGTCTGAGATTTGCTTGAGGAGGGTGTTGCCTCTTCCGAAGTCTCGCATCAGGTCTCTCTTCTGGTCCTGGAGGCTGGTCAGGGTGGAGTTGAGCTTGGTTCGCTTGTCCTTCATTTCCTGAGGGATATCCTCGTCCTTTTTGTTCTTGGTGTCTTTGTCTATGAGGTCAAGGGCGTCTTTTACGTTGGCTATCTGAGCCTTGAGGTCGTTGGCCTTGGTTTCGGTTGCTTCGTCTTTCTGCTTTATGATCTGCTTAACCAGAGGGTTTTCAACGTTGAGCTTGAGGGTGTAGGAGTCTGGCATCTCGCCGTAGAAGTTAAGGCCTCCGCCAAGGGAACTCATCTCCTTGTAGCGGCGCATGAACTCATTCTGGGTAATAAGCAGAGGAGCGCCATTTTCGCCCATATTCTCGGCCTGGAGGGTATATCTGCCTTCTTCAGGAAGAACGGCCGCAAAAGCATACTCCAAATCAAGCTCCTCGCCTTCTTTGAGCTCAGGCTTCTTGCTGTCTTCCTTCTTTATGAGGTTTTCTATGCTGTCGGAATCTACGCGGGCAAATTTGGAGTCCTTGATCTTGGTCTCCAGCAGGTTAACGAAGTGCGCGTCCAACTGGCTGTCGAACAGCAGAACCTGGTAGCCTTTGTTCTTGGCGGCCTCTATGTATTGGTACTGGGCTACGGCGTCTGTGGCGTAGAGGTAAACAATCTTCTTGTCCTTGTCTTTCTGCTCTTTTTCAATGAGTTTGTTGTAGTCGTCGTAGTTGAGGTATTTGCCGTCTGTAGTCTTGAAGAGGGCAAACTTCAGGGCCCTTTCGCAGAACTTCTCATCGGTGAGCATACCATATTCTATGAAGAGTTTCAGGTTATCCCACTTGCTCTCGAATTCCTCCTTCTTTTCCTTGGAGATTTCTTCCAGACGGTCTGCAACTTTCTTTGTGATGTAGGTGGAGATCTTCTTGACGTTGGCATCGGCCTGGAGGTAGCTTCTGGAAACGTTAAGAGGGATGTCTGGAGAGTCGATCACGCCGTAGAGCAGGGTAAGGAACTCAGGTACAATGTTCTCCACCTGATCGGTGACGAACATCTGGTTGCAGTAGAGCTGGATACGGTCCTTTGAGATGTCCATACGGTCCTTGATCTTCGGGAAATAGAGGATGCCCGTGAGGTTGAACGGATAATCCACGTTCAGGTGGATCCAGAACAGAGGGTCTTCCTTCATAGGGTAGAGCTTGCGGTAGAAATCCAGATACTCTTCATCTTTGATTTCACTTGGAGTCTTGGCCCAGAGTGGCTCTGAGTCGTTGATTATATCCTTGCCAAAAGCAATCTTGACTGGCATGAACTTGCAGTACTTATTAAGGAGCTCCTCAACCTTCTGCTTGGCGGAGAATTCCTTGCTGTCGTCATCCAGGTAGAGGGTAATCTTGGTGCCGCGGTCATCTTTCTTGCACTCTTCCATCGTGAACTCCGGACTGCCGTCGCAGCTCCACTTGACGCCTTTGCTGCCTTCCTTGTAGCTCAGCGATTCGATTTCCACCTTCTTGGAAACCATAAAGGCGGAGTAGAAGCCCAGGCCGAAATGGCCGATAATGCTGTCTATCTGATCTTTGTACTTTTCCAGGAACTCTCCGGCGGAGGAGAATGCTATCTGGTTGATGTACTTGTCTATCTCTTCTGCGGTCATTCCGATACCTCGGTCTGTAATGGTGAGGATGTTCTTCTTCTCGTTGGCCTCTATGCGGATGGTGGTGTCTCCCATCTCTCCCTTAAACTCTCCCTTGCCGGCTATGGCGCCCAGCTTCTGGGTTGCATCTACAGCGTTGGCTACCAGTTCCCTGAGGAAAATCTCATGGTCAGAATACAGGAACTTCTTTATTACGGGGAATATGTTTTCCGTAGTTACCCCGATCTGTCCTTTTGTCTTTGTCATATAGTTATTGTTTTTGTTATTTCTTCTGTTTTGGGAATAAAAAAACCTCCCGATGGTGTTTCAATCTTTGTACCATCGGGAGAGTTGTGACAATTTGTCACTATGAAAAAATTGATTTGCTTTGGTGTCTGGTTATTAATTTGTCTTTGGAGTATATTTTCCTCCGTATTTATTATACGGCTCAGGCCTTCTTTGTCCAGAAGTAATGCCTCTGTAGCCTGGATCTGTATATCTGAGGTTTTTGTTGCCAGCCTGCAAATAATTGTTGTCTTTGAAATGGATAGGCACAATAACTTCGCAAGGCACGGCCTCATCTCCCGAATATGATGGAGTTATATGCTTTTTACGTATAAGATTGCGGCATTGGTTGATTAGCTTGTTGTCCAAATCATTGTTTCCTGTAGATTTAACTATTGAAGCCTCTTTCAAAGAGCCGTCTGCATTGATCTTGAATAGGACTTCCGGATAATAATCAGTATTGCGGTTTGTGCGGTCGCTGTGCCATCCGTAAAGACCGTTATCTTCAAAGTACTGGGCTACAGCTTGTTTGAAAGGCTTGCCTTTGAACATAGGCGCAGTAGCTGAAGATGCCGTAGGCTTGTTTTCCTTAGCCTTTCGGCTTACGGAGGCGCCGCGGCTTCTTTCAAGTATTACCTTGTCCGGGTCACCGATGTACTTGAGGGTGGAGGCTCCGCTGACTTCTCCGCTGATTTCCTTCTTCACGCCGATTTCCGTCTTGGCGGCTCCGCTCAGCTCAACCTTGGCGGTCTTTGTCTGGAAGCTGTCTCCTTCAAAGTTAGAAGCTCCGCTGCACTCCATAACGGTCTTGTCCGCTACCCCCTTGATATTGAGCTTGGACGCTCCGCTTATGTCTGCCTTGAGTTCGTCTATAGAATATGTAAGGAAGAGTTTGGACGCTCCGCTGGCATCTATATTCATAAAGCTGCAGTTTCCGGTTGAAACAAGCTCAGCTGCGCCGCTGGCGTCTATATTCAGCCTGTCTGCGCTGAGTTTGCTCAGCCTGACCTTGGAAGCTCCGCTGATGTCTATGTCGCAAGACTTCTCGGAGTAATTGTCTTTGACATTGAGGGTTGCGGCTCCGCTAAGATCTATGACACGGAGAGCTGAAAGCCCAACGGTAACCTTTACAGGGCCCTTAAGGTTCTTGCTGCGAGAAGGCCATCTTGTTCCTCCAAAGCTGTAGCCGTTCTCGATTCTGAGAGTCAGAACGCCGCCGCTTTCGCTGACTATAACGTGTTCCAGGGTTTTGGCCGGAGCTGAAATGGTAACCTTGCCGCGGTTGTCGTCTGTTGCTGTAATTTCAAATACGCTGCCAGCCTTGATTCCGGTCAGAGTTGAGAACTTGTATGTCTTTGTGGCGAGGCTTTCATCTGCCTTGCCGTCTGATTTTACCACAATCACCTTGCCGCCTTGGGAGTAGAGGCTTGCGGAAAACAATGTTGCTCCTGCTATAAGCAATGCTGCAAAAATCTTTTTCATATCATTTAAGTTTTTAATTTTCAGTTGGTTGCTATTTGTTTTATTCGTTTTCGTGGTTCATCGCCATAAAGGTCTGAATCTTCTTCAGGCCTTCCATCTTACGGTTATAGTATTCCTTTATGATCTGCTGCTTTTCCTTCTTGGAAAGGTTTTCCGGAAGCTGAAGGGCCATAAGGCCATCTTCGTCGCTGAGTATAGAGGAAATTGAGTAGCTCAAGTCGTCCAGCTCTTCTGAAGACAGATTGGCTCCGTCTTCAAGCAACTGGTTTCCCAGAGCCTGTAGAGAGTTGACATAATTGTTCTCCATCAGCCTTATAGAGGAATCCGGATTGTTTTTGCCAAGGAAAAGCACCAGGGCCAGAACACAGAGGGCCGGTGAGATTACCCAGGCGGCCTTTTTGCCTGCAGAGCTGTCGCTGAGCCAATTTCCGATCCTTTGTATTAGAGATGGCTTTGCCTGGTTTTCAAGCTTTTGCATAAACCTTTCCTTGTGGCCTTGCGGCATCTGTATTTCTTCTGTTTCCATTCGGTTCTGCTCAAAGAGCTCCTCCAGTTTGTCCTTTGTTGTCATAAACTTATTCCCTCCTTTTTGAGACTGACAGAAAGCATCTGCCGCCCCCTCATAAATTTGCTTCTTATGGAACTTTCGTTCAACGATGTTATTTGCGCTATCTCTTGGTAGTCATACCCTTCTATAAGCTTCAGGGAGACTATCTGCCGGCAGCTCTCCGGAAGGCAGGCAATTAGGCTTATTATCCTTCCGATCAGCCCTTTTTGAGTCTTTTCCTCCTCTGGTATGCCGTCTTCCTCCGCATCCGCGTTCTTTAGCTCCTGGCTAAGAGACTTCTGGCGCTGCCTTTTTCTCAGAATGTCCAGACACCGGTTTACGCAGCTTTTGTAAAGGAAGCCTCCAATGTTGTCTATCTTGCTGATATCCTGAGTGGTGCAAACCTTCAAAAGCGTGTCTTGCATAACATCTTCCGCTTCCTGGGCATTTCCCAGAATACGGTATGAGGCAAGATACAGCTTGCGGGAGTACTCGTCGTAAATGCTTTCAATTATGCCGGCGTCTGTCTTCATTCCACAATAATGACGGATGTATTTTTGCTTTGTTGCAATTTAGGCATTAAAGAAGTAAATTTGTGTGCATTGTTTAAGAAATATCAATCAAAAGAACTTTATATGAACAATTCTATTTTCAGTTTTCCGGTTCCAGCCAACGAGCCTGTAAAGGGCTATCTGCCTGGAAGTCCGGAACGTATCGCTATTGACGCGGAACTTAAAAGGCAAAGCAAGACCGTTATTGAAATACCTCTTATCATAGGAGGCAAGGAAATCAAGACTGGCAATATAGGTCAAGTGGTTGAGCCGCACAACCATAAGCACGTGCTTGCACATTACCACAAAGCCGGGGAGAAAGAGGTTCAGATGGCAGTGGATGCTGCAATGAAGGCCCATAAGGCCTGGGCAGAAACCCCTTGGACCACAAGAGCCGCGATCCTTCTCAAGGCCGCAGACCTGATAGCAGGAAAATACAGGGCTTTGATCAACGCAGCCTGCATGCTGGGCCAGAGCAAGAATATGTTCCAGGCAGAAATAGACTCCGCCTGCGAGCTGATAGACTTCCTGCGCTACAATGCCGCATACGCATCAGAGATTTACGCAATGCAGCCAAAATGCGCGCCTGGCCAGATTAACTCTATGGAATACAGGCCGCTGGAAGGCTTTATCCTGGCCGTTACTCCGTTCAATTTTACATCTATTGCATCCAACCTGAATATGACTCCTGTGCTGATGGGCAACACCACCGTATGGAAGCCGTCTACAACAGCTCTGCTGTCTAACTACTATGTAATGAAGGTATTTATGGAGGCCGGTCTGCCTGCGGGAGTCGTTAACTTTGTTCCTGGCCCTGGCTCCGTTATCGGAAAGGTTGCCTGCGCTTCTCCTGATCTGGGCGGTATCCATTTCACCGGTTCAACCGGAACGTTCCAGGGACTGTGGAAGACTGTTGGCGTTAACATAGACAAATACAAGACCTATCCTCGCCTGGTTGGAGAAACCGGCGGAAAGGACTTCATCTTTGTTCACAAGAGCGCAGATGCTGAGGCCGTTGCAAACGCCGCATTCTGCGGGGCATTTGAGTTTGCAGGCCAGAAGTGTTCTGCCGCCAGCCGTATGTACTGCCCTAAGAGCCTGTGGCCTAAGGTCCTGAAGGGAATGAAAGACAGGTGCGCAAAGGTTAAAGTAGGGGATGTTCTTGATCCTGAGAACTTTGTGAACGCAGTTATAGATGAGCCTTCTTTCGACAATATTGCAAAGGCTATCAACTACGCCAAGAGAAGCAAAGACGCAGAGATCGTTATCGGCGGCCAGTGCGACAAGAGCGTAGGATACTTCATCCAGCCAACCGTAATCCTTGCCAAGAAACCTCATTTCAAGACAATGGAAGAGGAATTGTTCGGTCCGGTTCTGACCGTGTATGTATATGAAGACAAGGATCTTGACAAGACTCTTGAGCTCTTGGACACCACATCTCCATACGGCCTTACTGGTTCCGTATTCGGTCAGGACAGGATAGCCTGCGACTACATTGCAGACAAGCTGCGTTACTGCGCCGGAAACTTCTACATCAACGACAAGCCAACAGGAGCAGTAGTAGGCCTGCAGCCATTCGGAGGCAGCCGCGCGTCCGGTACAAACGACAAGGCCGGAAGCTCATTCAACCTTATGAGATGGGTTACATCCAGAGCCATCAAGGAGACTCTTGTTTCTCCAACAGCCTGGAAGTATTCATATATGAAAAAAGACACAAAATAATCATAGAATAATGGCAAAATCTGTACATCAGCTCCATATGGAGGCAATGGTTGTAGATACCCATTGCGACACTCCGCTCAGGATAGATGAAGAGCACGCAGACCTCGGCGTAAGGAGCAACGAGGGGCACAACGATTTCATCAGGATGAAAGAAGGCGGTCTGGACCTTATGTTCTACGCCATCTTCACCCGCGTAAGGCTCACTCCAGACCAGTCTACCGTTCAGGCAGTCAGGCTGATAGGAGAAACCAAGGATATGATTGCCGCCAACCGCGACAAGGTAGCGCTGGCATATTCAGTGCGCCACGCCCGCCAGATCAAGAAGAGCGGCCGAGGAGCCATAATGCTGGGAATGGAAAACGGTTCACCGATCCAGAACGACCTGGCTCTCCTGCACGAGTTCTACCGTATGGGAGTACGCTACATAACTCTCTGCCATTGCGCGCATAACCAACTCTGCGACAGCTGCGCTCCAAAGGAGGCTCAGTGGCACGGCCTTTCACCTTTCGGAAAGAAGGTTGTAGCCGAGATGAACCGCCTGGGAATGATAGTGGACGTAAGCCATCTTTCAGACGAGTCTTTCTACGACTGCCTTAAATATTCCAAGGCTCCAATAGTAGCCACACATTCCTGCTGCAGAGCGCTTTGCAAGCATCCTAGGAATATGACAGACAAGATGATAAAAGACCTTGCCAAGGCCGGCGGAGTAATCCAGATCAACTTCTATCCTGCTTTCCTCAGCGATGCCTACGGCACAGACGAATACTTCGACGCTGCAGACCGCTACGACGCTTCGATGAAGGCATACTGGAGAAGCGGCAAAAAGGGTAAGAAAGAAATCGCTGAGTTCAAGAAGCAGACCGCTTACATAAAGAAGAACTTCCCATCTCCTTCATACAAGCTTCTGGTTGACCACATTGAGCACGTAATTGACCTTGTTGGAATAGATTACGTAGGTCTTGGTTCAGACTATGACGGAATCGAGATGCCTCCAATCGGCCTTGAGGACGTAAGCAAGTTCGAGGTCATTACCCGTGAGCTCCGCCACCGCGGATACTCAGACGAGGACATCAAGAAGGTTCTCGGAGAAAACTTCCTCCGTGCCTTTACACAGGTTGAAGACATGGCACTTACATTCTAGCGGGCGTTTCTTGTAATTCGCCTATAAATAGGTAGTTATAATATTGAAGGGTATCCGGAAAAGATACCCTTCAATTGTTTATATGCTTGTTTGTCAAGCAGAAGCGAAAAACGCTGTTATTCGGCTTTTGTTGTATCGGCTGGCGCTGCCTGCTGCTCCTTTGCAATTGGCTCAGTAAGGCCGGCATCTTTAAGTATCTGGTCAATCTTTCTTACAAGATCCCAGCGGTCTTTGTCGTTGCGGTTCTCGAATACAAGAACGGTCAGGTCTGCGTCTGGGAAGTAGCCCTCGTAGATCTGGAATCCGCCGTTGTCTCCGGTATGGTAAACCTTCTTAGGGAAGCCAGGCTGCTGCTCCAGGAACCAGCCGTAACCGTAGAAAGTATTGTCGCGGTTCTGGTAGGTTGAGAACTTGCTGCCTGATACGTTGTTTATGTATGACCAGGCTTCTTCCCTTGCCCTGATAGGGAGTATCTTGTTGTCTCTCATAGCCTTGATCCACTCGGCGAACTCGTGGGTGGAAGTGTAGATTCCTCCGTCTGCCTTGGTGGCGAAGAAGGTTTCCTCTCCGTAGTCGCATTCAGAGAATTTGCTGTGAGGAGTGTCATCTGCCTTCTTTTCCGGCTGATAATTGACTGCTCCAGCTGGCTTGTCTGAATCCACGCTTGCAGCCTCGTTTCCGTCTTCCAGAATATAGCCGTGGGCCATATTAGGAATCTTGTTCTCGTTTTCTTCTGAGAAATAGAGAGTTGTAAGCATCCTTGCCGGAGTGAAAATGTGCTCCTTCATATATTCGTCAAAACTCTTTCCGCTGAGCTTCTCTATGAACAGGTACAGAAGCTGGAAGGTCGGATTGATGTACTGGTACTCAGTTCCTGGCTCAAAGTTGAGTTCCTTCAGGCCTTTCATATACTCTATAGACTGCATGTCTGTGCATTTGAGCATAAAGTTGAGGTCTGTCCTTGGACGGGTGTCTGGAATGCCGGAAGCGTGGCTCATCAGATGGGCCGGAGTTATTTTGGTGAACGGCTCCCTTTTCTTTGGAAGATAAGGAGTTACAAGAGGGGATACATCGTAGATGCTCTTGTGGATATCCAGTTTTCCTTCTTCCGCCAGCTTTAGGATGGCAACAGCCGAGAACTGCTTGGAGCAGGAGGCTATGTTGAAGAAGGTATTGCCGTCTATCTTGTAGCGGCGGGCGATGTCTGAATGGCCGTAACCCTTGTCAAAGAGAATGGAATCGCCTTTCATAATCAGAACGGCTCCGCCAGGCTCGGCGAACATAGTGTCGATAGGGGTGTACCTGTCGACCATCAGTGAATCAACTTTCTGCATTGCTTGGGCAACTGGATCTGCCGCTTTCTTTTCTGTACAGGCAATCATGGCTGAGATTGTTAATGTCAAGAGAATACTCTTGGTAATAATGCGTTTCATATCTTTATGTTATTGTGTTTCAAATTTTTCCTGCAATAAGACTCTTTCTGAAAAGGTCTAGGGCGCTTGAGGCGAACCTTTCTATGTTGATCTTGCGGGTACTCTTGGAAACAATGGTAGCGGTAACTGTTCCCTTTGGACCGCTGGCCGCCATCCACAATGTTCCGACAGGTTTCTTTGCAGTTCCGCCGGTTGGGCCCGCAATGCCGGATGTGGATATGGAATAGGTAGTGCCTAGCTTTTTTCTCACTCCTTCAGCCATTTCCTTAACGCATTCTCTGCTAACCGCCCCGTATTTCTTTATGGTATTGGAACTAACCCCAAGAGTGTTGATTTTCACTGAGTTGTCGTAACTTACAACGCTGCCCCAGTAATACCGGCTTGAGCCAGGAATTTCTGTAAGAAGATGAGCCACGTAACCTCCGGTGCAGGATTCTGCAGTGCTGATTGTGGCGCCCCTTTCCAGCAGAAGCTCTCCCGCCACGGTCTGCGGGTTGGTATCTCCCTCTCCGTAAACTGCATCGCCGAGAATTGCCTTCAGAGAGGAAGCGTATTTTTCCAATTCCTCCTTTCCCTCTTTCTCCGCGATTCCATAGATAGACAAGCGGAGCCTTACGCCCAGAATAGGATTGGGAAGGTAGGCAAGGTGAAGATTTGCCGGAAGGGAATCTTCCCAGCTCTCAATCTTTTTGCTAAGCACGCTCTCGGCGATTCCGAAAGTGCAGATAGTGTGGTGAAATATCTTTTCAAGCTTGTAATGGGCTCTGATTGCGTTAATTACATCTTCAGTTGCATACTCTGTTTCAAACGGAACGCCAGGCATTGAGAAAAGGAGATTGTCTTTTCCGAACCTTTCCTTTGGAAAGCTGAACTGCATAATAGGGGCCGTTCCAATCTTGTTTGGAATGACAGTGCTGTTTTCTGGAACATAGGCCTGCTGACGGTTGATGTCTAGCATTTCTACTCCCCTGGAAGTCAGTATGTTCTTTATTATGCTGTACTGTTTCTGGCTCCTTGTCCACTTTTGGCTTTGGCTCAGGTCCATAAGAACGTTCTTGGTGATGTCATCTTTTGTAGGGCCCAGGCCGCCGGTGGTTATGACTATATTGCTGCGCCTTAGGCAGCGCTTAAGGGTGGTTAGTATATCTGCCTTGGAATCAGAGCAGGAGGCCATATGCACCACCTTGATTCCCGCTTTATTGAGAGCCTTGGCCAGGAATGCAGAATTGGTATCAGTAATCTGGCCAATGAGAATTTCGTCTCCGATTGTGCAAATAGAAGCTGTTATCATTTCTCCTCTTGAACATTGGCTTTTTCCGCCTCCAACTTTCTTTTAATGAGAGTGTTGGCAATATACTTGTTGATCTTTCTGACAAACCTCGGCCCTTTGTAGATCCATCCGGTGTAAATCTGTACCAAAGATGCTCCGCTGTCTAGAAGTTCAAGGGCCTGCTGTGGAGTCATCACTCCTCCGCTGGCAATTATCGGAAGATGGCCGTTTGTCTTGTGGCGGATATATTTTACAAGCTCCAATGTCCTGTCATATAGCGGTTTGCCGCTGAGGCCTCCAGCTCCGGCCTTTTTTATGGCTCTCTTGGAGCTCCTGAGGTTCTCCCTCTTGGCGGTTGTGTTGGCGGCTATGATTCCGTCTAGTCCGGAAATTAGCACCAGGTTTATAATGTCGTCTAGATATTCACGGTCTGCATCCGGAGAAATCTTCAGGAGGATAGGGCGGTAGTCGTCGTACATTATCCTCAGTTCCAGAAGCTTGTCTATGATAGGGGTGATGTTTTCAAGGCTTTGGTTGCCGGATGCGTCTTTTACGTTAGGGCAGGATACATTCATTACGAAATAGTCTACATAGTCATACATATACTCAAATGACATCTCGTAATCTTTGTAGGCATCTTCCATAGCGGTTTCCCTTCCCTTGGTTATGCTGCATCCCAAAGGGCAGGTGTTGCGGTGGCGCTGGATATAGGAAATGGCATGCTTGATTCCTTTGTTGTTGATCCCCATCCTATTTACAATCGCCTGATCTTTAGTGAGTCTGAAGCAGCGCGGCTTTGGGTTTCCATCTTGCGGCTTTGGCGTAAGGCTGCCTATTTCCACAAAGCCGAATCCAAAGTTGGAAATGGCGTTAAAGGCGTCTCCATTCTTGTCGAACCCGGCGGCCAGGCCTACAGGGTTGCGGAACTTAACGCCGAAAACCTCCTTTTCCAGCACAGGGTTTCTGTAATTGCAGAAGAGCCTTAGAATAGAGGGTATGAGAGGTATCTTGTCCAGCAGCTTAATAGTGGCTACTGCAAAGTCGTGGACCTTCTCTGCTTGCCAAAGAAAAAGTATGCTTCGAATCAGCTTATACATATACCTTGTAATATATATAAGACAAATTTAGCAAATCTATTTCTCAAATGATTCAAAGGTTCCGTCTGAATACAGAAGAATGACTTTTATCGGGGTAGGGGCCAATTTTTCTTCATTTACGGGATTCTCAGAAGGTTCAGAAACCGTGATTTTAGGCTTAATATCTTCTTTTTCAGTTTGTTGCATAGCATTAACCCTTCTTTCCAGTTCTCCTGCTTCCAGAGCCGGATAAGGATGATATGCTTCTTCCTCTGGAAGATCTCCATCTGGAAGGTCAGAGAACCCAAATAAATTGTCGTTTGAATACTGCGGTTCTTCTGCTGTGTCTGATTGACTCAAAATAGGGTGAGGCTCTCCAGCTTCTTTTATTGCGTCATATTGACGAACATTATTTGCGTCAAAAAGACTCTCTCCTCTAAAATTTTTCTCAGGATTTTTATAAGGTATTCCCTCCCCTCTGAGAAGCCACTCGATATTCAAATTCGGCAATTTTGTCATAATTGCCAAAATGAAGTCGAAACTCGGATTATTTCTCCCGCTGAGTAGATTGCTCAAAGTTGACCTCTGGATCATCAAAAGAGAAGCCATTTGGGCCGCCGACAATTTTTCAAGGTTCAGGATGGTCTGTAATCTGTCTTTCATAATTGAAAACATTTTTCTTTAACAAATATAGACAAAATAATCATAATTTGCAAATTTGGACAAAAATAGGGTGTTTGTTCATAAATAAGACAAAATTGCGTAGTTTTATTAGATAGGGCTTCTAGAGCATCTAGAAGGGGATGCGCAAAATATTACCATATTCAATATGCAATTTAGGTAAGATAGTATAAATATACTTATATCAGATAGATAAATAGATATTAAATATTGTTTTTGCGCCTAGTTGCGCATTTTGCCCCTACTAAAGGGCACTTTTACCTCTAAATGAATTTAAATAGTATTATATAAAATACTGAAAATAAATAAGATAAATTTTCAAAAATTTTACCATTATAAAAAGTTATACTCTGCAGATGTTCGGCATATTTAAATTACGCAATTTGAAATACCTTTGTTGTTAATTGTGAATTATTGGTGTTCAATCTTGTGAAATGCGGAAAACTGAAAATCCCCTGTTTTAAGAGATTTCTTCTTTCGTGGGCAATTATGTATCTTTGCACAAAACAAAGCGAATTGAAGCCTGAAATCAGAATATCGGATTACGCCTATCCCCTACCCCAGGAGAGGATAGCCAAGTACCCTCTTCCTGTCAGAGACAACTCTAAGCTTCTGGTGTGGAAAGATGGCAAAATAGAAGATGACATTTTCCGGAATTTGGCAAGTCATATTTCCGGAAAATCCTTTATGGTGTTCAACAATACCAAGGTGGTGCCGGCAAGGCTATTTTTCCGGAAAAATACCGGAGCCTTGATAGAAATTCTCTGCCTTAACCCTGTTTTTCCGTCTGAATACGTGGCAAATTTTGCTTCCCAGGGCTCCTGCGACTGGTCTGCGGTAGTTGGAAATGCCAAAAAATGGAAGGGCGGGGAGCTCAGTTTTTTCTCAGAAAACGGGGTTGAAGACCTTAATTTCCGCGTTGAATTGCTGGAAAAGGGAGAAGGAAAGGCGTCTAAAGTAAGGTTTCTCTGGGACGGGCCATCCACTTTCTCGGAAGTTCTCCAAAGATGCGGCCAGGTTCCGATTCCGCCTTACCTGAACCGCCAGACAGAAGATATAGACAAATCTAGATATCAGACCATATATGCTCATTATGAGGGAAGTGTGGCTGCTCCTACAGCTGGACTCCATTTTACAGACAGGGTACTTGAGGATCTGGACAGCAAAGGCGTAATTCGGGAGAATGTCTGCCTTCACGTGGGCGCTGGAACCTTTGTTCCTGTAAAAAGCGAGCTTATTTCCGGTCATAAGATGCACTGTGAGCCTTTTTCCGTTACAAAATCCTTCTTGGAGGACCTTCTGAAAGCATCTGGAAGCGGGAATGTGGTGGCAGTGGGAACAACTTCCACGCGCTGTCTGGAGTCTTTATATTATATAGGTGTTCAATGCCTGGAGAATCCTTCTGCTCCGCTGGGGGAGGTTGGCCAGTGGGATCCGTATGAAAGGGAATATCCTTATTCCACGCAGCAGGCCTTGGAAGCAATCATTTCCTATATGGATGCCAGAGGCCTGAAAACTCTGGTTGCAGGAACATCTATTATCATAGTTCCTGGATTCAAGTATCGTATTGTTAATCTGCTTGTTACCAATTTCCACCAGCCACAAAGCACGCTTCTTCTTTTGATAGGAGCCTTCATCGGAGACGACTGGAGAAAATTATATTCACACGCTCTGGAAAATGGCTACCGTTTCCTCAGCTACGGAGACAGTTCTCTTCTTTTCAGAAAGGAATAAACTTTTTGTAAATTTGCCGCTGATTCAAAGATTGCCATGGCCGCTCTAGACAGCATATTCGATGGCATTAGGCCTTATTACGACAGCGAGATACCTGCCTCCATTTCTCGTATGCGGTCATTCGAATATCTTAATGATATTGCTGATTTTCTGCAGATTGAAGGTGGTGGAGACACTATGCGCAGCGCTTTGGACCAATGTTCTACCGTAGATGACTTCCAGGATAAGATAATGGCTATGGTAATGGAGCACGTGCTTTCACGCACCAGCGCCGGAGTTGAATACAAAGGCTTGGAGTTTTTTGAGGGCGGGCAGAAGCATCTTATTCTGGCAAATCACAGAGACATTGTTCTGGATTCGGCTATAATACAGCTGATTTTTCACCGCAAAGGCATCACTACCACGGAGATAGCAGTAGGAGACAATCTAATAACTTCACAGTTCATAGAGGATGTTGCAAGAAGCAACAAGATGATAAAGGTCACAAGGAGCACTTTCCCGAGGGAGGTTTACAACTCTTCTTTGCTGCTTTCCAAGTACATACGCCATCAGATATCTTCACATTCCAGCTCTATCTGGATTGCCCAGCGCAACGGCCGAACTAAAGACGGATTTGACCTTACAGAGCAGGGGCTTCTGAAGATGCTACAAATGAGCGGACAGGGAGATTTTGTAGAAGATATGGACAGCCTCAAGATTCTCCCTACCACAATCTCATACGAGTTTGAGCCTTGTGATGGTCTGAAAACCAAGGAGATATTCATTTCAAGAAGGCATCCTTACATAAAGGCGGAAGGGGAAGACCTCAACAGCATCTTAACCGGAATGAAATCTTGGAAGGGAAGGATTATGATCTGTTTTACGGAACCTATAATGCGCTCTGAGATAGAAAGCTGTGCTTCTTTTGCCAAGAACGAGAGGTTTGTGGAGCTGGGCAAGATTATAGACCGCCAGATCCACTCAAAATACCATCTGTGGCCGAATAACTATGCCGCAATGGATATTTTAAGGGAAAGAGATGGTCTGGAGCCTGCTTTCAAGGGAAAATACGGAAAGGCCGCCCTGGATACCTTCAAAATCCATGTGCAGGAGCAGACAGATGCTGTTTTTGCCGAGCTTGTATCTGAGGGCAATCTTGGACAGACGGACGAAAAAGAATGGCGCAAAGAGCTGGAAAACATATTCCTGCATATTTACGCCAATCCTGTAAAGGCTTTTCTAGAAGCCAAAATCTAGTATTTGTCTTCTATCTGGTCTTCCCGGTCTTCTATGTAGTTTTTGAACTGTTTTCTCAGCGATTCCGGTAGAGAATTGTCTGCCATAACCTTTTTCTCGATTTCCCACAGACGGTCTTCAACCTTCTTGGCAGCGCGCTTGTCGCCCTTTTTGAGAAGCTTGTCATACTGGCCGAGCATTCCGTAAACCCCGTATTGTTCGCAGAGTGATCCCAGGGTAGGCTTTTCTTTTTTCTTGGCCTCAGCTTCTTCAGCTTCCTTTTCCTCAGCGATGGTTTGCTGGCTCTGGAGCTTGTTGAAGGCCATTTTCAGGTTTTCGGCCTTTTCCAGTATGGCGTCTGCCTCTTTGCGTGTAAATTCCTTGTTAGACTTGAAAACTATGGTCTTTGCTGTGCTGTCTGCGGAGTTGAAGACAGGTATCAGGTTTGCCAGGTCTTGAGCCTGGAAAAAGAGGGAATCATCTACATTCACTCCTCTTTCATCTACAGGAATGATATCAATAGTCAGAGAATCAACAGCTTCTGAAGAAACCTTTTTTACCGGCACTGTGGCCTGGATACTCCATTTTTCCTGGTCTTGCGGGTTCTGTGTCAGGAAAACGGTTAAGTCGTCTCCCAAGGCAAAATCAGAAAAAGCGTTTCCTAGAAATTCAACGGTGGATTTGTCAAAAATGACGTCTTTTGGGGCGGAGGTGCAGGCCTGAAGGGCAAAGGCCGCGGCTAAAACTATTAAAATGCGTTTCATTGGTTATAGGTTTTTGTCAAATATCTATGTCTAGCTCAACGGGGCAGTGGTCGCTCCCGAAGATTTCCGTATGTATCTTTGCGTCTTTGAGCTTGGAATCCAGCCGTTTGGAAGACAGGAAATAGTCTATTCTCCATCCTGTGTTCCTTTGCCTGGACTGGAAGCGGTAGCTCCACCAGGAGTAAACTCCCTCGAGGTCTGGGTAGAAATGCCTCCAGGTATCGGTGAACCCAGATTCCAGGAGAAGAGTAAACTTCTCTCTTTCTTCATCGGTGAACCCGGCGTTTCGGCGGTTGGTCTTCGGGTTCTTCAGGTCTATTTCCTTGTGAGCCACGTTCATATCTCCGCAGACTATGACGGGTTTCTTCCTGTCCAGAGCCATCAGGTATGCCCTGAATGCATCTTCCCATTCCATCCTGTAATCCAGCCTCTTGAGCTCTTCCTGAGAGTTAGGGGTATAGACGCAGACAAAGAAGAAAGACTCAAATTCCAGAGTTATTATCCTGCCTTCCTGGTCGTGGGCTTCCGTTCCTATGCCGTAAGTAACGTTTTTAGGCTCCACTCGTGTGAAAACGGCCGTTCCGCTATAGCCTTTCTTCTGGGCATAGTTCCAGAATGAAAGGTAGCCGTCAAATTCAATATCCAGCTGGCCGGCCTGCATCTTGGTTTCCTGAATGCAGAAAATGTCTGCGTCCAGAGCCTTGAAAGCCTCTGCAAAGCCTTTGCCTTGGCAGGCCCTCAGACCATTTACGTTCCAGGAGACTAGTTTCATCGCGATATAGATTATTCCTTTGCAAATTTAAGAAAAATGCAGAATTACAACATTTCGGCGCTAATTCTTCGTATATTTACAATCGTTATAATTGATGATTGTATGAAGAAATATCTATTCTTGCTGCTATGTGTTTGCGGCGCCGCCTTTGCCTATGCGCAGGAGCCGGAAATGGCCGCTATACCTGACGACAGCTATTATGACCAGACTGTAAAGCAGAGATTCCCTGTTTTTGGGCAGTTCAAGGAAACGTATTTTATTACAGGCATTCCTGCCAATACTACCACCGTAGACAAGCACAATGCGGATATCCGCTTCCAGGTGAGCCTGGCACTGAGGCTGTTCAGAACTGAGAATGTGGATATTCTTGGAACATATACTGAAACCGGCGTATGGAATGTCTATGACACATCCAGCCCGCTGGTGGAGAATGCTTTCAATCCAGGCCTTTGCGTGTACTGGTTTGCCAATCCGAAATGGGATTTTCTGTTTGGAGTCAGCCATCAGTCAAACGGTTACGTGAATGAAAAATCCAGAAGCGTCAATACTGCCTATGCAGAGGCCATCTATTCTCCCATTAAGGATTTCCAGTTAGGCGGAAAGCTTTGGTACGGCTATTATGAGCATATTCCGGGGCTTCCGCACTATTTCAAGAGAAGGGGATTCGGGGCTGTGTGGGCTACCTACAGGGCATTTGACAACCGCCTGAACTTTACGGCTCTGGTCAATCCGTCCAACACTTTCAAGAACTATAACCTGGAGTTCAACCTCTCATACAGGCTCAGCGACAAGGGAACCTTCCTTCCTGCCATTTTTGCCCAGTTCAGGAGCGGCTACTGCGAGACTCTGCTGAACTTCAACAAGTACGAGTCTCATATCAGGGTAGGCTTTGCCCTGGAGCTTAAGCATGGATATAATTCGTCTATACACTAAAAAACATAATTATGAAAAAGATTTTGACAATTGCTCTTGGAGCAATGGCAATTTCAGCAGTTTCAGCCAGTTGCAAAAACAGCGGGAACAATGGAGGAGAGGCTGAAGTCAAGGATACGGTAACCGTAGCGCAAGCTATGGATCCGGCATTTGATGAGGAGATTGCTCCGGAAGAGGGCCAGGAAGTTTGGAAGAGCTTTGGCGGAACATACTTCTTCTGGGGAGACGGAGAGGGCTTTGTGGTTGATTTCCCTCTACCTCAGGAAGGCGGCTGCATAAAGCTCAGCTACAAAGGCGAGGAGTATGAGGCCACTGCAGACGAGAATACGGGAAAGATTGTGGCAAAGGACACTCTGGGTCACGTGGTCTTCAAGGGCTATTTCTACGATGGCGGAAATACCGTCAAGGGCCTGTTCAAGGGTGAGCCTATAGAAATGGGCGGAAGCGGAGACTAGTTTTATTTATCGCGATAATTAATTGGATATGAAGAAAATACTTATTGCCCTGCTGGCGGTCCTGATGCTGACTCCGGCCTGGGCCGATGAAGGCATGTGGCTGCCTGTTCTCATAGGGCAGAGGATTAAGGATATGAGAGCCAAGGGCTTTAAGCTCAAGGCTGAGGACGTTTACAGTGTGAACAAGGCTTGCCTGAAGGATGCCGTGGTGCTGTTCGGTTCCGGCTGCACTGGCGAGCTGGTTTCCGGTGAGGGCTTGCTGTTTACCAACCACCATTGCGGATACGGCCAGATCCAGAGGCACTCCAGCGTGGAGCACGACTATCTGAAAGACGGCTTCTGGGCAATGAGCAGAGATCAGGAACTGCCTAATCCTGGCCTGACCGTTAGTTTCCTGGAATATATGCAGGATGTCACCGATGCCGTTTTGCAAGGCTATTCACAGACAATGACGGAAAAACAGAGGGATTCCGTGATAAATGTTAATTCACAAAAACTTGTCGCTGAGGCTGTAAAAGATGGAAAAGGCCTCAGAGCCAATGTGGAGGCGCTATTCTACGGCAACCAGTATTTCCTGTTCGTGTTCCGCACTTTCAAAGACGTTCGTCTGGTAGGGGCTCCGCCTTCCTCAATAGGAAAGTTCGGCGGCGATACAGACAACTGGATGTGGCCGAGGCATACCGGAGACTTTTCCATCTTCAGGATCTATGCAGACAAAGACAACAACCCTGCAGACTATTCAGAAGACAACGTGCCTTATCATCCAAAGAAATTCTTCAAGATTTCCACTTCCGGAGTTAAGGAAGGGGACTTTACCTTTGTTTACGGATGCCCTGGCTCCACCAAGGAATATGTTACGTCAGATGAGGTGGAATACACGGGCAATGTATCTGATCCCAAGAAGATTGCGCTAAGGACCAAGCGTCTGGACATTATGAAGAAGTATATGGGAAAAAGCCAGGCCGTCAGAATCCAGTATTCTTCAAAGGCCGCCAACGTGTCAAACGCCTGGAAGAAGTGGCAGGGAGAGGAGAAGGGAATCCGCCGTATGCAGACAGTGGCAAAGAAGAAGGAGTATCAAGAGCGTTTCAAGGAGTGGTCAAAGGGAACCCGCTATGAGGGTCTGGTGGAAAAGCTGGAAGCCCTGTATGCGGAGAGGAACCCGTATTTCCTTGCCTATGAGTATTATAACGAAACGGCAAGAAGCATAGAGCTTCTGCAGATTGCTTCCACTGTAATGAATGTCCTCAAGAACAAGAAAGCCAAGGACGCTGCTGCGGAGTCTTTCTTCAAAGACTATTATCAGCCTATAGACGAGGAGATTTTCGTGGCAATGATGAAGGCATTTGACTCCGAGGTTCCAGACGATTTCAAGCCGGAGTTTTTCAAGGATAAACTCAAGGAATACGGCAGCGTGGAAGCCTGGCAGAAAGACCTTTACGCCAAGTCTATGTTTACAGACAAGGAGAAAGTGCTAGCCCTGACCAAGGATGACGCTGAGGCTGTCAGGAATGATCCGGCCTTCCAGATGTACTATGCGTTCTACAATTGGTATTTCAATAAGCTAAGGCCTAAGATCAACGATGTAAACAGCCAGATAAGGCTTGCCTACCGAGACTATATGCAGGGCCAGATGGAGTTTGAACCTGCCAAGCAATTCTATCCGGATGCTAACCTCACGCTGAGAATCGCCTACGGAAACGTCAAAGGCTACAGCCCGGCGGACGGTATCTACTACAAGCCGGTTTCCACTCTGAAGGGCATTATCGAGAAGGACAATCCAGACATTTTTGACTATAATATTCCACAGACACTCAGAGACATATATGCAGAAGGCGGGCACGACGACCAGCCGGTTTGCTTCCTTGCCACCAACCATACAACCGGAGGAAATTCCGGAAGCCCTGTCATAAACGCAGACGGCAACCTTATTGGAATCAACTTTGACAGGGTATGGGAGGGAACAATGTCTGACATTGTCTATGACCCTTCTGTCTGCAGGAATATCTCTCTGGATATCAGGTACCTGCTGTTCAACATACAGTATATCGGGCACGCTGAGTACCTGTTCAGCGAAATGGTGTTTGCTGACTAGGCTCTGTTTTCAGAAATTGAAAATGTAACCCAGGACAAAGAACCTGCGGTTATTGTAGACTGTTTCCTTCCAGGCTTTATCTTCATCCAATGAGATGAATGTAGTTGAGATTTTGCTTTCCAGAAGGTCTCTTCCTTCCAGGAATATGGTATGGCGTCCAATATCCTTCTGAACCTTGCAATTCAGGGAGAAATACTTGTCGTAATGGTACAAGGCTTTGGTAACCTTGCTCCTGTATGACAGGTCAGAGGCAAAGCTCCATCCACGCTCCAGCTTGCAGCCTCCGGAAATCTTTCCGTTCCAGTAGTGGTCCTTGCTGATTTTGCCGGATGTTTTGGCCTTTTCCTTGAAGTCGTAGTAACTTAAATCTGCACGGAAATAGAACCTTCTGGCATCCCACCTGGCATAGCAGGATGTGTTCCAGACTTTGCTGAAAACGGAGTTTACCCAGGTGAAAACCTTGATTGGGACACCATCTAGCTCGGTTTCAAAGAAAGTCTGCTCCAACTGTTTCTTGTTGCGGGTATAGGAGGAAGACACCTCAGAGGAGAATTTCCGCAGCCGTATTCTGTATGAAAGGGAATTTCTGAACGACCGGGCGGTTTTGAGGTTGGGATTGCCCATAATATACTGGTTAGTGTATTCACCCTCTCTGACATACCAGCAAAGCTGAAAATAGGTTGGCCTTTTTATGGAAGTTGAATAACCTACGGCTACAAAATGGTTTTCTGCAATCCTGAATTCAGCCTCGCTGTTGCCTATAAGAGCAGGATCTTTGAAGTCGTATGACTGGTGCACTTCTTTGTTGGTGAGTTTGTCGCAGAAAAACTGAAATTGGTAATCTGCCTTGAGTTTCAGGAATTTGTAGTTATAACTGGCAACCAGATAAGGATTGAGGGTTATTACTCCGTACCTGAAAGTTTCCCTGAGCTTGAGACTGTCTTGCCAGGAGTTGTTGTTTGCCACATCTTTGAGGTAAGCGCCTCTATATTTGTCATTGTCGTAGCTGATGGAGAAGATTCCGCCGGACTCTATGTCGAGATTCTTGATTCCGAATGCGTTGGGGGCGCTGAAGAATGCTCTGGAATTTGCCTTGAAGCCATTGGATCGAGGAGTTTTGCGGTAAATCCTGTTGGCAGCGCCTTCGGCTGAACTTAGAAATGCCCATTCGGTATAGCGGTCTATGTTAGTGTAGCCCAGGTTAACCTCAAAGAACACTTTTCTGTTTCTGTCTAGCTTTCTGGTGATGTTGAAGCCCGTTCCGGAAGATATCGTGTATGAATTGTTGTCTTCTCCTCTGAGCGCTATATTTTCCGCTAAAAGTTCATAGGAAAAGATGTCTTTTTTGCTATGGCTGTAGTTGTAACTGATGAGGGCAAATGAATTGTAAATTGTTTTAGGTGTTTTCCACTGGAAGGAAGACCGGCAGTTGTAACGGCTGCTCATCAGTTTAATATCTCCGAATTTGACGCTGATATCTTCGCTAAAAAAGGATATGCCTTCCGACGCTTTCTTGTGATTGTCCCAGGCTGAACCCATCTGGATATTTGCCATAAAGTCATTTTTGACATATTTGAGATTCAGTTTAAGGTCTGCCATTTGATGCTGGAGCGACGGTACTGATTCTTTCCAAGGAGACTTGGAATAGTTGTATCCTCCCGATACGGTGGCCGAACCGCTCCATTTGCCCCTGACTGTACTGTCGCTTTTTTGGGCCAGAAGGGGAGCAGTTGAAGCTAGCATAAGGGTCAGAATAATTATTCTAAGGCTGGGCAAACTCATATCAGATTAAATATCGGTGACACAAAAATAAAAATAATTATCTTTGACATTATGAAAAAGTATCTTCTGCTGACAATCGCGTTTTTAACCCTTAGCACTTCTGTTTATTCTCAAACCGTAGCAGGCCAGTTTTTGAACAATGTCAAGAATTTCCTGGAAAGAAGGGAACTTAATGGCATAGATACCAATTATATAGGCGTTCCGGACAAGAAGTGGTCCGTGTTTGCCAATACATATCTTTCACAGCTGGACTTTGACCTCAGGAGCAATGCCGAAGCCGATAGAGTCGTATTGGGACAAGAGCTTGGCAGGGTTAAGGTGGATATTAATTCCAAGGTGGAGACTCAAGTTTCTCTGGGGCTTTACTATATGGGTTACGGCCTTAGCTATTCTCAAGACTTGAACAAGGGCTTCAAGAAAAATTGGTCTTTTACGATGTACTCGTCTCCGGTAGGGGGAGAATTCCGCTACCATACTACGGACAGAATACACGGCAAGCTTGCCGCCAAGGGTCTAGGATTAGAATTCAACATTGTGGAAGGAGAGGCCAAGATGGAAAACTTCATAGTTAACGCATATTATGTGTTCAACCCCAAGAAGTTCTCCTATGATGCCGCTATGAGCTATTCCAAAATCCAGAAAAAGAGCGCCGGCAGCATTCTGGGCGGAGCCACGTTCAACCAGACCAGGATTACCGCCCACGATCAAGTCTTGAGGAGCATGATAGGCGGGGTGAACAAGATTTATCTCAGGCAGTTCTCGTTTGGTGCAGGCTATGGGTACAACTGGGTGCCAGCCAAGGGATTGAACGTGCATCTTTCCGCAATTCCGATGCTTCTGATAACCACCAAGAGCGCCACAAAGAACACAGGAGATGACTGGAACGATAAACAGAAGGATACTCAGAAGAAGCTCTTTGGCAGCAAGACTCACGTTTCTTATACCCATATGGGAAGATTCTCTCTCAGCTATACTCTCAGCGACAGATATATGGTTGGCTTTTCGACCTTCTACAACTATTTCAGGGTGGGAAAGCACTCTTCCTACTATGCAAGCACAGAAGACTGGAACATGAGATTTTTTATAGCGGTAAGATTTTAGCTTAAATGCGGAAAGCCATTCTCATACCAGCCCTGTTAATTGTTGCCTCCAGCGTGGCTTCCGCACAGCCCAAGTTTTTGGAGAAAGTCAAAACCTTTCTGGAAGTCAGGCAGCTGAATGGACTGGATACCAACTACATTGGCGTTCACGACAGGAAATGGACAGTTCTGGCCAATACCTATCTGTCTGAGATGGACTTTGATATGCGCAGCCACATTGTGGATATCGCTGAGGGTGAAGCTCAAAAGGGCCGCTCTATTATAGATATGCGCTCCAAGACTCACAAACAGGTTTCTCTGGGACTGTATTATTTGGGCTACGGCTTGAGCTATTCTCTGAACCTGGGAAAAGGCTTCAAGAAAGACTGGTCTTTCACTATGTATTCTTCAAGGCTCGGCGGGGAATTCAGATACCATACCACCCGCAATTTCAAGGGCAGTTTTACCACGCCGTCTGGCGAACAGTTGAGTTTGGTCGAGGGGGTGGCCAAGATGGAGAATCTCATACTGAACGCTTATTACGTTTTCAGTCCAAATAAGTTCTCATATTCAGCGGCTATGAGCAATTTTGCTATACAAAAGAAAAGCGCCGGAAGCTTTCTGGGGGGCCTTTCTCTTCACCAGACGCGCCTGCGTTCTTACGAGCCGTGGTTCTCTTACACTTTGGGAAGGGTTAACCGCCTTAAATTCCAGCAGTTTGCCGTTGGAGCTGGCTATGCCTACAACTGGGTTGTAGCGCCAAGGCTTGTGCTTCATTTTTCAGAGATACCGATGCTGCTTGTGACAACAGCCGCCACCACAAGAATGAAGGCAAGCGAAGAAGACGACGGATGGGACACTATGCAGAAGCAAGGGTACAAAGATCTTTTCGGAAAGAAGACGCACGTTTCTTTCTCCCATATGTTCAGAACTGCCGCAAGCTATGACATTAGCGACAGGGTAAGCGTTGGCGCTACTTTCTTCTACAATTATTTCAGGGTAGGAAAGCACTCTTCCTACTACGTGAGCACGGAAGACTGGAGCGGAAGGTTCTATGTGGCAGTCAGATTCTAGCGCCTCTTCTTGTAAGGATTGTGTGAAAGCAGGTAGTTAACTCCCACTACTACGTGCGCATTGGCCTCATACAGAGGTATGAACTGGCGGTTCATATTGAAGTAGTAACTATCTGTTCCAAGATATGCGCTGAATTTCTTTGCATAAACATTGACCATTCCTCCAATTTCCCATCCATAGCTCGTGTAGGCGGTATTGACAGAAAAACTCAGCCATTTCAGAGGCGCGGCGTTCAAAGACATCCTGACCTCGTTATAGCGGTTTATATGGCTGTTTCTGGTTGAGCCCAGAATACCAATAGACATCTTCTTGTAGAAAGGCATTTTGAATTCAGCGCCCAAATTCACGTTTATGCTAAGGCTTTGGGTAGTGAAGTCCTTCTTTTCCGGCATGAATTCGTAAACGCTCTTGAATTTGTTTATAACGTTGTTTACCACATCAAATATGCTTCCTTCCTCGGAATCTATGTCGTCTATCTGGATTATGTAAGTGTTTCCGGCATTTACAGCGTTTACCTTGTTTCTCCAGACAATAAATCCCAGGTCATTTACAGAGGCTGAGACATTTATGTATTCGTTTATCTCGTATCTGGCTCCTATGTCTATGGCTCCTCCAATTCCACCGATTCCAAAAGGCCGGAATTTAACTCCATCCCAGTCTAATGCGTCGTAATCAGGGCTGATGGCCCCAGGCTTGGTTATGTTCTTTATTCCTCCGCCTGCTGCCGAAAGGTATCCGTAAGACTCTACCGCCCAGCTTGTACCGTCTAGCTGAGCAACCATTTTATGGACCTTCATATTGATTTTGTTGGTTCCAAGCAGAAATTTCGCCCTTGCTCCCACACTCAGCTTGTCAAATTTTACGGAAGCGCCTCCGGCAAACTCCAGGAATGATCTTGTGTAGCCGTAAACGTGAGAAAGGTCGTAGGTGAAGGTCTCACCGCCGCCTTTCATAAAGTCGAACAGGCCGTAAGGAATCTTTGCGGAAGTGTTGTTTCGGAAGCTTATTTCAAAAGTCTGGAAAACATCCTTGTCTTTGATTTTTGTCCAGATACCTGTTGAGGCTAAATTATAGGTTACATTAATGCCAATCTTGTTGGTATTGTGCAATTTGCCAAGGAACTCGTCTCTATCCACAGAAGGATGCATGAATGTTGCCAGCTTGCCGTCTCTTGGGTAGAAGAAGGTGGAAAGGCCTACGTTGCTGTTTATGCCCGAATTCAGGTTGCTGACGATTCCGCCAATGAAATTCTTCTTGGTTGTAAAGGCCGGGTTCAGGCGGTAAGAATAAGTGTAGTTATCTATGAAATAGGCACTCTGAAGGTCTTGTGCAGGACATTCTGAGCCAAGTGCAGCTAAGAAGACAACAGACGCCAAAAATATTTTTGCAGTCTTTTTCATCGCGATATGGATTATTCCTCGTTTTTCTTCTTTATTCTGAAATTGATTCCTTGCGGAAGCTGGATCTTCACATTCTTCAGGGCTAGGCCTAAGTGTTTGTCTATGAACATCGTAGATGATGGCATAACCTTTACTTTAAGTATAATGTTGAAGCCGTCGAACCCAAGGCCGGACATTGTCTGCTTTGGAGATATGACAAGAATTCCGTCTGCTGTAGCCGGGTTTTCTGCCGTTCCGGCTGTAAGATGAACGTTGTCCAGTATGGCAACAACATCTGGAATCGGATTTCCCAGTGTGTCTAAAACGTGGCTGGAAAGGTCAAATTCAAAAGGAAGCGTGTTGTAGAATGTTATGTAGAACTTGATTTCAGGTATGCCGAAATGCCCAAGGTCTATCAGTTCCAGCCCGTGAAGCTCGTAATGCCCAAGTTCAAAGTTCGTCAGATACTTCCCTTTGGGATCATATATGAAATTGTTGTCTTCGTCTTTGGTAAAGTACTCGCGTGCCTCCTGAGTCAGCAGGTTGTTGATTCTCAATGTTGTAAAACTGCCGATCGGTACAGCTACCTGAGAGCCGGCATTTATCTTGTAATCAATATTGTCGCTTCTCAGGTCATAGTCCTTGTCTACGTGGCAGGACGTTGACAGGCAAAGCATAAACAGGATCAGGACTGGAAAACAAACCTTTTTCATAAAAAAATCTAAATTGCTGTATTCGTTCCCCAAAAATACTAAAAAAATGGTTTATAAGATATTTTAAGTTATCTTTGCCACCAAATTTTATTGTTCTATAGAGTATGAAGAAAATGAATTTTATGGCATTCTTTGCTGCTCTGGCAGCATCTGTAATGCTTGTTCCAACGGTTTCTCACGCCCAGGAGCAGGAAGAAGGCTTTGACCGCAACCATTGTTTCGACCTTTTTGTAGGCGACATCTACTACACGCCAAAAAGCAACACCACCAGGACCGGATCCAAGGTTCTGGACGTTATTGCTTCTGTTGCAACCGGCGAATTCACAGAGAACCACGACGGCTATGCAGATGCGGTGTCTTCCCAGATTGTCAAGGGCCTTTCCAGGACTTTCCGTTTCAAGGTTTACGACAGGCCTTTCAATCCTGATTCAGACAAAGAGGATTATGCCCTCACTATAGACGGCACCATTGCAAGCATCACCACCACTGCCAAGGTCTTTACAGAAGAATATAAAGACAAGAAAGGAAAGACCATAAAGACTACCAAAGAAAATTACAGGGCAGTGATCCTGTTTACCCTGAACCTCAAGGACTTGAACGGCACTATCATAAACAGCAACACTTTCAGCATAGAGAGCAACGAGTATTCATCATCCTGGTTCGATTCTAGACAGAAGGCTCTGGAGAGGGCTATCTCATATGTATCTAATTATGTAGCAAGATATTACGACGAGGTTTATCCTCTGACCGCAGACATCATCGAAGTTGGCAACGCTTCTACCAACCGCCAGAAAGAAGTTTATATAGACCTGGGTTACGCCCACGGATTATATGTAGATTTGACCTTTGGCGTTTACCAGCTCACCGAGATCAACGGCAGAATCAGCAAGCATTATCTTGGCAGAATCAGGGTAAAGGAAATCCAAGGCCAGGATGTAAGCTTCTGCAAGGTTGTCAGCGGCGGAAGAGACATCAAGAAATGTCTGGATAACAATATTCCTCTTTTAATAATATCAAGACACTAATACATTGGTTCCTATGAAAAAACTGCTTTTGACAGTAGCGGCTCTTGTCGCTGCCGTGGCTTTGTATGCAGGTGATTATCTTACAAATACAAACCAGAGCATAAGATTCCTCAGAAATCCTTCACGCACGGGAGCCATAGGCATAGACGGAGTCTATTACAATCCTGCCGGCGCTGTTTTCCTCAGCGACGGATGGCATTTCCAGTTCAACTGGCAGAGCCCGCACCAGAAGAGGAACGTGTATTCCAACTACGGCCCGCTTTACGGAGCCAATTATCTGAATCCGGCCATCGCTGAGGCAGACGGATCATTCAGCCGTAAATTCACCGGCAAGGTTGACGTTCTTATCCAGCCATCGCTTTTTGCCGTTTACAATAGGGGAGACTGGTCTTTCCAGTTCGGCTTCGGAATATTGGGCGGAGGCGGAGAGTGCAAGTTCAGCCACGGAATAGGATCTTTTGAAGCCCTTGTGGGACAGACTGGTATGAGAGAATTTGCTGAAAAGGGCATTCCATTCGGAGGCTATAGCCTCAACCAGCACGTGGAGGGAAAGTCTTTCTACTACGGAATAACTATGGCGGCAGGCAGACAGATCGGAGACAAGCTTAGCGTCAGCCTGGGACTCAGGGGAATAATCGCTTCTAACCATTTCAAAGGTGGAGTAGAGGATATAACTTTCCGTACGGCTGCCGGAGACATCATAAAGTCAGACAATACCTATGTGCTTGACTGCAAGCAGAGCGGATTTGGCTTTTCTCCTATTATCGGAGTGGATTTCCGCCCGAATGAGTGTGTGAATCTGGCCCTTAGATATGAATTCAGAACCCGTCTTCAGGTGGAGAGCAAGGCAAATAACAATGCTGCCTTCAATGCTCTGGCAGCAGGCAACGCCACCTTCTCCAAGTATCTCGACAAGGCAAAGCACAGAGCGGATATGCCTTCTATGCTGGCTTTCGGAGCAGAAATCTCTCCGGTTTCGGCCCTTAGGATAGACGCTGGCTACAACCATTACTTTGACCTTGACACGAAGCAGTGGAACAAGGAGTTGCTCAAGGATACTGATGAATTGACTTTCGGTGTGGAATATGATGTTACAAAGATGGTGGAGATCAGTGCCGGAATACAGTATACTTTCTACAAGCAGAAGGAAGAGAATTATTCCGACATGAATTTCAACCTAAATTGCACATCTGTCGGAATGGGAGTAGGGGTAAAGGTTTCAGACCATGTAACCGTAAATGCATCTTATTTCCATTCCTTCTATAAGGATCATACAAAGCCGCAAACCGTCGGTTTTTCCACTTATAGCCGTACCAACAGCGTGTTTGGCCTTGGAGTGGACTTCACTTTCTGAGTCTTTGGGTAAAATAAGAGTTATAAATCAAAAATCCTCTCAGATCGAGAGGATTTTTGCTATTGTGAGCATGTCCAAGTCTATGGGGTTGTGTTTGGAACAGGCCTCCTTGAAAGGGGTGTAAGAGACTTTCCCTCCCGTGATTCCAACCATTACGCCGCTCTTCCCTTCAATCAGGGCATTTACGGCATAATTGCCGAGCATGCTGGCCAATACCCTGTCCCTTGTCGAAGGAGAGCCGCCTCTCTGGATATGACCAAGAGTCGTGACCCTGGTTTTGTACTCAGGGAGCCTCTCTTTGACTTTTTCTGCGATTTCCTGAGCGCTGCCCAGTTGGGATCCTTCGGAGACGATGACGATTCCGCTTGTCTTGTCCTTCCTGCGTTCTGTCTGCATATATGAACAGATACTTTCTATTGTCGTCGGAACTTCAGGGATGACAGTTGCCTCAGCTCCTGTTGCAATTGCAGTATAGGTAGCTATGAAACCGGCGTCACGTCCCATAACCTCCACAAAGAAGAGGTGGTTGTGGGAATCTGCCGTGTCTCTGATCTTGTCTATGGCTTCTACTGCAGTGTTTGTCGCCGTGTCGAAGCCTATGGTGAAGTCTGTTCCGAATATGTCGTTGTCTATTGTGCCTGGTATGCCTACAATAGGGAAGCCAAATTCGTCTGACAGGAGATCAGCACCTCGGAAAGACCCGTCTCCTCCAATGACGACAAGGGCGTCTATCATGTCTTCCTTGAGGTTGTCTATAGCCATCTTCCTGAGCATCTTGTCTGTTGCAAATTCTGGCAGTCTGCTGGATTTGAGGATTGTGCCTCCCATCTGTATGATCTTTGAGACAGAATGGCTCTGCATTGTCTCGAAATCCTTCCTGACAAGCCCTTTGTATCCTTTGTGAATTCCCACTGGGATGACGTTGTTGTAGATGCAGCTCCTTACAACCGATCTTATGGCGGCATTCATTCCAGGAGCGTCTCCACCGGATGTCAGAACACCGATTTTATTAATCTTGCTGTTATTCATACTTTATTCTATCGCGATTAAGGCAAATATAATACAACTTGCCCAACTAACAACCTTAATCCCTATGATAGATGCTATGAGAGTGAAGATTGTGTGCAACGATACTTATTTGTAAAAAAAATGCAAAGTTGCCTGACTGAATGCTGTGAAATGGTGAGCAAAATGGTTATCTTTGGGTAATCAAACAATAACCTATGAGTACACTTATGATTATAGAACTCCTTATAGTGCTGGCAGCATTGTATGTGGGTTCACGTTACGGCAGTCTCGCCCTTGGTGCAATATCAGGTATTGGTCTGGCCATTCTTGTTTTCGGCTTCGGGATGAAGCCCGGAACGCCTCCTACAGACGTAATCTACATTATAATAGCGGCCGTTACCTGCGCCGGAACCCTTCAGGCTTCAGGCGGTATGGATTGGATGATCCAGATTGCCGAGAAAATGCTGAGGAAACACCCTGGAAACATCACTTTCCTGGCTCCTATTACCACTTTCTTCCTGACGGTTCTGGTAGGAACCGGCCACGTGGTCTATACGCTGATGCCAATCATCTGCGACATAGCCCTCAAGAAGAATATCCGTCCGGAAAGGCCTTGCGGAGTTGCGTCCATTGCTTCTCAGGTGGGGATTACCTGCTCTCCGATTGCAGCGGCGGTTGTGGCTTTTGTTACCATTTCCAATGCCAACGGATTTATGGTTTCCATCCCCCAGGTTCTGATGATTACCATCCCGGCTTGCCTTTGCGGCCTTATCTGCGCCTCTCTGTATTCATATCGCAGAGGAAAAGACCTAGACAAAGACGCTGATTTCCTTAGAAGAAAGGCAGATCCGGAGACTTTCAAATATATGTACGGCAATAGTGCCACCACCCTTAACAAAACCATTAGCAAGAGCGCAAAGGCTTCTGTTTACGTGTTCCTGGGGGCGCTGCTGGTGATAGTGTTCTTTGCTTTCTGCCAGATGATTCACGTAGACAAGAACGGTGAGAGCATTACTATGGCTCAGCATATGGGCATTCCTAAGATGAATATTATCATCCAGATCATAATGCTTACTGCCGCAGCCTTAAACATAATGTTCTGCAGGGCCGAGCCTAAGAAGGCAGTGGGCGGAGCGGTTTGGCAGAGCGGTATGGTGGCTGTTGTCGCAATCTACGGAATTGCCTGGCTTGCAGATACATACTTCAGCAACTATCTGGACCAGATGAAGGTTATGCTGGCAGACCTTGTTTCCAACTATCCTTGGAGCATAGCCTTTGTTTTCTTCCTGGTTTCTGTGCTCATCAATTCCCAGGGAGCGGTGGTTGTGGCAATGCTGCCTCTGGCCTACGAGCTTGGAATAGCCGGTCCTGTACTGCTGGGAATACTCCCGAGCGTTTACGGATACTTCTTCATCCCTAACTATCCTTCAGACATCGCGACCGTGAACTTCGACCGAAGCGGCACCACGGTGATAGGCAAGTATCTTCTCAACCACAGTTTCATGATACCAGGCCTGATTTCCGTAGCTGTTTCAACGATAATCGGATACCTGCTGACTACAACCGTATTTTCAGGCTATTTCGCAGGGTTTATTCAATAGGGTCGCCAGCCTTGTAGCTGCGGGCAAACCTGAACATCTCCAGTGGTAGATGGCAATATCCTGAAGGGTTCTTGAAAAGATATTCCTGATGGTATTCCTCGGCCTTGAAGAAAGACTCTAGCGGGCAGAGTTCAACCACGAACTTCTGTCCTCTTCTTTTTTCCAGCTCGTCATAAACCGCCTTAATAACCGGATAATCCTCAGCGATGGAATAGAAAATGCCGGTGCGGTACCTTGTTCCTTCGTCGTGCCCCTGGCGGTTTAGCGATAGGGGATCTATTATCTTGAAATATAGTCTTATCAGAGAATCCAGGCCAATCTTGTCCGAGTCATAGGTGACCCTTACAGTTTCTGCAAAACCCGTTTTATCTGTGTAGACTTCTTTGTAGGATGGGCCTTCTCCTTCTGGGTTTCCGCAAAATGATATGTTTCCGTTTGCATAGCCCGCCTCGGCCTTTACAACGCCGTCTATGAGCGAGAAAAAGTGCTCCACGCCCCAGAAACAGCCGCCAGCCAGATAGATTTCTTTCATTGGTTCTAGAATTTGGTACTGTGCAAAAGTAGAAAAGAAATTTCTTAACTTTGAACAAATAATGCTTTCAGATATGCGTCCATTTAAATATCTAACGGTTTTTCTGATTTCTTTTTTATCGGTTTACAGCGTTTCAAACGCCCAAATCAAGGTTATAGCCCATCGCGGCCACTGGAATGTTAACGCAACGGGACACGGAAATACAGCCACTCCGCAGAATTCCCTAGCCTCTTATAAGGCGGCAGATGAGATTGGAGCTTGGGGCTCCGAGTTTGACGTTAACCTTACCTCTGATAATCAGCTTGTTGTCTGCCACGGTCCAAAGATAGTTTCTCTGGCAGATGTCCAGAAAGAGACTTTTGCTACGGTTAGGGGAGAGAGGCTTTCCAATGGCGAGGCAGTGCCTTCGCTGGATGAACTTCTGGACCTTATCAAGAAGTGCAAGATACGCCCAATCCTGGAGATTAAGGAAGACTATCGCGATAAAGACGGCTATGTTCCTTGTTTTGACAAAGTTGCACAGGCTTTGAAGAAGCACCGCATAGATATGGACAATCTGACCATAATCTCTTTCAGCCTGGAAGTTTGCAAGGCTGCCGCAAAGAAGTATCCCAAGACTATGGTTCAATACCTGGGCGGAGAGAAATCTCCTGAGGAACTCAATGCTCTGGGCATCAAGGGTCTGGATTACCATTACTCTGTATTTGACAAGCATCCCGACTGGGTTAAGAGGGCTCACGACCTGGGTATGGAAGTCAACGTCTGGACTGTGGACAAAAAACGCGACATAAAGCGTATGGCCGCTCTGGGAGTGGATCAGATAACCACTAATTATCCTGTTCTGACTCAACAGATTATTGACGGAACTCTGCCAAAGAAAGTTCTGGTGATAGGGGCTCATCCGGATGATCCTGAGACCGGCTGCGGCGGAACAATGATTCTTATGAAACGTGCCGGCTATGACGTCAAGTGCGTCTATCTTACAAGAGGCGAGGCCGGTATAGAAGGAGTCAAAGGCGATGAGGCCGCCAGGATCAGAAGCGAGGAAGTGAAAAATGCCTGTGCCGTTACGGGCGCTGATCACGTGTTCCTGACCCAGATAGACGGCCAGACAGAGATAAACAAAGCCCGCTACGACGAGATGCTCAAGCTCATCCAGAATGAAGATCCTGACATTGTCTTTACCCACTGGCCTATAGACGGCCACAGAGACCACCGCATCTGCTCAATCCTGGTTTATGACACCTGGAGAAGGAGCGGCCGCAGCTTTGACCTTTACTACTTTGAGGTTATGACCGGAGTCCAGACTCAAAACTTCCATCCTACTGACTATGTAGACATAACATCTGTCCTGGAAGAAAAGCACAAAGCCTGCTACTGCCACAAGAGCCAGAACCTTGAGCCAGTATTTGAAGGCTGGCATACTCCTATGGAAGTCTTCCGCGGCATAGAAAACCGCTGCAAGGCCGCCGAAGCCTTTGTCCGCCAGGAAAACGGCAACCGCATTTTTGAACTCCCTGAAAAGAACTAAAAAACAAGTAATATGGAAAACAATTATTCAACTCCTCCAAAGGGGAAACAAGAAGATTGGTACTTTTCGTTTCTCAAATATTTGGCAGTCACCGGAATCCTGCTGCTTTTATGGGCCGTTCTCCAGATTGTAGACTTTCAGGTAGATGATCGTAAAAAGTATATGCAGGAAACAATGGATGAAGTCGGCGACACCTGGTCTTCAGACCAGACGCTGTCCGGCCCGTCTTTAAGGTATAACAAAGTCATTTATGATACCATAAGGCATTATAGCAAAAGAGGAGATTCCCTGGAAATCAACAAAGAAACCAAGGTTTTCTCCGTCTTTCCAAATGAGCTTGACATTAATGGCAATATTGAAGAGAAGACTCTCCATAGAGCTATTTACGATGTCAATGTGTATAGCTTGAATGCAGACGTCAAGGGAACTTTCAATTTGCCTGACAAATTGTTTGAGCCAGGCGTCAGCAATATCCGCCTTGTTTTTAAGGTATCTGATTTGAGAGGTATTTTCGAGCCTATGGTTATTTCTCTCGACACAACAAAATATGAACTGGCTCCGTCTCAGGACACTGAAGGTCTGCTGATAGCTCCTGTTACTCTAAACAAGAACAACAGGTCCTTCTCTTATTCCTTGAAATTAGGTATTAAGGGTTCCAATTCACTGATGTTCAGGCCTTATGGAGACGTCACATCTATCAGTCTGAAATCAGGCTACAATAATCCTAGCTTTAAGGGAGACTTTCTTCCAATTGAAAGAGATGTGTCCGACAGCGGTTTTACGGCTTTTTGGAAAGTATTGAAAATAAACAGGTCTTCTCCTGATTCGGCTGAATTCGGAGTAGACTTGATCCAGCCGGTTACCCAGTACCAGATGACATCGCGGAGCATAAAATACGGAGTATTGGTTATTCTGCTGGTATTCCTGGCGGCCATTGTGGTTGAGCTGTTTACAAAGAGGAAGATTAATTTGTTGCAGTATGCTGTGGTTGGCTTGTCTCTGGTGCTGTTCTATCTGCTCCTGCTGTCGTTCTCTGATTTCATTTCCTTTGGCAAGGCATACCTTGTTGCATCTGTTATGACAACCTTGGCCCTGACGGCATATTTCAAGGGAATTCTCAAGCACAAGTCTGCTTACCTTCTTGGACTTTTGACCTTTATATTCCTGATGTTCAGCTTTGTGATGATGCAGATGCAGGTTTACTCATTGCTTACGGGATCTCTGGTTCTGTTTGTGATCCTTTGCGTGATAATGTACCTGACAAGGAATATGACTCCAAACGAGAAAGACACTGAAAACAAGATAGAAACAAATAAATAACGCTATGAAAAAACTATTGTATTTGATTGCAGTTGCAGGATGCGTGGCTATGGTGTCCTGCAAAAACGGAGGCAATAAGCCTGCAGAAGAAGTTGATCCGGATACCGCTGCGGCAATAGCTGCTGCAGAAGAGGCTGAGGCCAACGGTGCTATGGAGTTGAAAGGCCCTACTTCAGATTCTCTGGATGTGGTTAATCTTTATTCCACAGCAGACAAACTTACCATTACTCCTCTTGGCCTTATCCGCCCGACCAAGGATTTCCTTTCTGGAGACATTGTAGAGCACGATGTTGTAAAAGGCTGGCCAAAGCTGAGCATAGCAGTTCCTCTTCAGAAAGACTCCGAGACTCCTGATATGAAAGCAATTCTGAAGGCAATTGCAGAGGTTTATCCTATGAAGATGCTTCTGGAATGGGCAAACGGAACCAATCATCTGGGAGAGCCTACCAAGGGTGTTTTCAAGGAAGATGAGAAGAACCATTTCATCAGCTGCGTTTTCCCTAGTCCTGAGTATGAAGACAATTTTGCCCTGAAGGCTTGGGAAATGCCAATGGAAGAACAATGGGCAATTGGACTTGTTTGCCATAGGCTATGGGATGGAGATGACGGAATAGGGGTTTACCAGAACCTGATGTTCTGGACCTATGACCCTAAGGGCGACAAGATTCTCAAACCTGTGAATACAGAAGAGAAATACCTTCCGGAGTATACTCCTCAGAGGGGCTATGTTGTTTTCTATCCAGAGAATGACAACATAGATTTCAAAGACGGGGCAGATCCTAGCCTTTTCTGGAAGTGGAACGGCTACTGGTTTGATTCATCCGCCAATCATTAGTAGCCTGCTGCTGCGGCCGTAAGTGCTGCCGCTTAATTGATTGATAAATAGCATATTAAATAAACATCCCCTCTGTGTTTTACGGAGGGGATGTTTGCGTAAAGACCTTTCTTACAGGTGTTTAAGCGGCAGCGGCTATTTGGTATAGTCGTAGAAGCCCTTGCCGGTCTTGCGTCCGAGAAGGCCAGCCCTTACCATCTTCCTCAGAAGTGGATGCGGACGATACTTGCTGTCTCCGAACTCGTTGTAGAGAACTTCCATAATGGCAAGGCAAACATCCAGGCCAATCAGGTCTCCAAGAGCCAGAGGACCCATAGGATGGTTGGCGCCCATCATCATTGCGGCGTCTATCTCCTCCTTGGTTGCGATACCGTCTGCCAGGATTCCAACTCCCTCGTTTACAAGAGGAATGAGGATTCTGTTTACTACAAAACCAGGAGCCTCGTTAACTGAAACAGGGCTCTTGCCGATAGCCTTTGCAATCTCCACAACCTTGTCGTGAACTTCAGGGGAGGTAAGCTGTCCCTTGATAACCTCAACGAGCTTCATCAGAGGAACCGGGTTGAAGAAGTGCATTCCAATCACGTTCTGAGGACGTGAGGTGAATGCTGCTATAGCGGTGATACTCAGCGATGAAGTATTGGAAGCAAGAATAGCCTCAGGCTTGCATACTTTGTCCAGAGTCTCCCAGATTTCTTTCTTTACAGCCATATCCTCGGCTACAACCTCTATTACCAGATCAGCGTCTTTGAGGTCTTCATAGTTGAGGGTGTCTTTGATTCTGGCGATAATCTCGTCTTTAACCTGAGCTTCCATCTTTCCCTTCTCAACGCTTCTGTTGAGGAATTTCTCGATGGCTTTGTGGGCTCTTCCCAGAGATGCTTCGCTGCGTCCCTTGAGGAGAACATCGTGGCCGGCGGTGGCGAATGCCTGTGCTATGCCGTGGCCCATTGTTCCGTTACCAACAACTGCAACTTTCATGTTTTGAAGATTTTAAATGTTAATGTTTATAGTGTGTTTTGTCTTATTTCTTTTTCCAAACAGGCGGTCTCTTTTCAAAGAAAGCCTTCATTCCTTCTTTCTGGTCTTCCGTTGAGAAGCAGATGCCGAACAGGCTGTTCTCTATGGCGATGGCGGAGTCTATGTCTGTCTGCATTCCGCGGCCTATAGCCTCTTTGCTGAGCCTTACTGCAACGGGAGCGTTCTTGGCGATGGTCTTGGCCATAGTCATAGCTGCATCCATAAGTTCTTCCGGTTCAACTACCTTGTTAACCAGGCCTATTCTGAAAGCCTCGTCTGCTGTGATGGCCTTTGCGGTGTAAATCAGCTCTTTGGCTCTTCCTTCACCCACGATTCTTGGAAGCCTCTGAGTGCCGGAGAAACCCGGGGTGATGCCTAATCCGACTTCCGGCTGGCCGATCTTGGCCTTGGCGGAAGCGATGCGGATGTCGCAGGAGAGAGCAAGCTCGCAGCCTCCTCCCAGCGCAAAGCCATTGATGGCGGCGATAACCGGTTTAGGCAGCAGCTCGATCTTGCGGAAGACCCTTGAACCCTGGACGCCGAATTCCTTTCCCTGGGCGGCGTTCATTGTACTCATTTGGGAAATATCCGCTCCGGCAACAAAGGCGCGTCCTTCTCCCGTAAGTATAACTGCATCAATCTCAGAGTCTTGCTCAATGCAGGAAAATGCCGCGTCCAGTTCACTCAGAACTTCTGAGTTGAGGGCGTTCATACTCTGGGGATTGTTGATCTTGACAATGCAGATGTTTTCTTCTTTCTGGATGATTAGGTTTTTGAAATCCATATTCCGAATGTTTTAGCAAAACGTTGCAGACAACCTTGTCTGCTATCTTGCGAATTTACAAAAAATATCCTTAAATAAAAATATAACATCGTTGTTATTTTTTCTCGATATTTTTAATTATATTTGTTTGATTTTGGACGCCATTAAGGCTTTTCGGAATCCCCCAAGGCAGAGCAGAGTTTTTTAACGCATATAAATAATTGAAATACAAATAAATTCAAAATCGTTTTCTTATGGATAAAAGAATTTCATTACAGGAAGCCGTTTCTATGATTAAGGACGGCATGACAATCATGGTTGGAGGTTTCCTCTCAGCCGGTTCTCCACTGGACATCCTCGACGCTCTTGCAAAGAGTGATGTAAAGGATCTGACCCTCATCTCCAATGATACTGCATATCAGGGAATTGGAGTTGGAAATCTTATCGGAGCCCATAAGATCAAGAAACTTTATGTTTCCCATATCGGAACAAATCCGGACACTGCAGCCCAGATGAATGCTGGCGAGCTGGAGATTGAATTCTGCCCTCAGGGAACCCTGGCAGAGAGAATCCGCTGCGGCGGAGCTGGCCTTGGCGGCGTTCTGACAACTACCGGAATGGGAACAGTAATCGCTGAGGGAAAGCCTACAGTTGAGGTTGACGGCAAGACTTACCTCCTCGAGAAGCCTCTGCACGCAGACATCGCACTGATTGGCGCTACCGTTGCAGACGAGAGAGGAAACTGCATCTATGTTGGAACATCCCAGAACTTCAACCCTCTGATGGCAACTGCAGCAGACGTGGTAATTGTTGAGGCAGAGAAGATTGTGCCAGCAGGAGAGATTAAGCCTGAGGCAGTTATCACTCCTCACGTATTTGTAACTCACCTGTACCAGTCAACCAACAACCTCCAGAAAGTAAGAGAATAATATGGGAGCAAAATCACTGATCAGAGTAAGAATGGGCGGAGAAGACGCTCATTACGGCGGAGGCCTTGTTGACGGAGCCCATATGCTTAAGCTCTTTGGAGATGTGGCAACAGAACTCCTCATTATCAACGATGGCGACGAGGGCCTTTTCAAGGCTTACGACAACGTGGAATTCATAGCTCCAGTGTTTGCAGGTGACTATATCGAGGCTACCGGCGAGATTACCCACGTGGGAAATACATCACGCAAGATGGTGTTCGAGGCCCGCAAGGTTATAGTTCCTCGCCCAGAGGTATCAGACTCGGCAGCCGACGTGCTTGAGGAGCCAATAGTAGTTTGCCGTGCAAGCGGAACTTGTGTAGTTCCTGCCAAGTGCCAGAGAAAGAAATAGTTGAGATATGGATAAGCTTATAATCACAGCTGCGATCTGCGGCGCCGAGGTAACCAAGGAGCAGAATCCTGCCGTTCCTTACACCGTAGAGGAAATAGTAAGAGAGGCTAAGAGCGCCGTTGACGCTGGCGCCGCCATAGTCCACCTTCACGTAAGATGGGACGATGGAACTCCTACGCAGTCCAGAGACCGCTTTCAGGAGTGCGAAGAGGCCATCCTGAAGGTTTGCCCAAATGTCATACTGATTCCTTCAACTGGAGGTGCAGTGGGAATGACTCCAGACGAGAGACTCCAGAGCACAGACACAGATCCGCTGCCTGAAATGGCTACGCTGGACTGTGGAACCTGCAACTTTGGAGACGAGATATTCGACAACACGATGCCTACTATGAGGGCATTCGGAGCAAGAATGATGGAAAGGGGAATAAAGCCTGAGTACGAGTGCTTTGAGATGGGGCATCTTGATACTATACTCAATATGGCTCGCAAGGGCCAGGCTCCTGGAGCTCCTATGCAGTTCAATTTCGTGCTGGGTGTTCCTGGATGTACTCCTGCAACCGTTGCCAACCTCTGCTGGCTGGTAAATGGAATCCCTACAGGCAGCACCTGGACCGTTACCGGAGTAGGCCGCCACGCTTTCCCGATGGCTGCTGCAGCCATTGCAATGGGAGGTAACGTAAGAGTGGGCTTTGAGGACAACCTCTATCTTTCCAGAGGCGTTCTGGCACCCTCCAACGGCGCCCTGGTAGAGAAGGTAGTACGCCTTGCCAATGAACTCGGCAGGCCAATTGCCAACTCTGACGAAGCTCGCGAAATTCTTGGCCTCAAACCACGCAAATAATTAATCAAATCGTTGAACAATAACAAATTACAAACAATACATTTTATGCAGAAACATGGAAATCGCTACGGTACACACCGTGTAATTGAGCCTGTAGGCGTTCTGCCGCAGCCAGCCAACAAATTGGATAACAATATGGACGAGATCTACGACAACGAGATACTTATCGATGTCCAGACTCTCAACATAGACTCCGCTTCTTTCACTGATATTCACAACTATGCAAAGAGCCAGGCAAAGAATCCTAACGACGAGGCCGAGGTAATGGAGGAAATCAAGAAGGAGATGCTCCTGAACGTTGAGCTTCAGGGAAAGCACCGCAACCGCCGTACAGGTTCCGGAGGTATGCTTCTGGGAACTGTTGAGAAAATTGGCGACGCCCTTAAGGGAAAGATAGACCTGAAGGAAGGCGACCGTATTGCCACTCTGGTTTCTCTGTCTCTTACTCCTCTGAGAATTGACGAGATTCTGAATATCAAGGCAGACGTTGACCAGGTAGACATCAAGGGTAAGGCCATTCTGTTTGAGAGCGGCATCTACGCAAAGATTCCTGACGATATGCCTGAGAAGCTGGCTCTGAGCGCATTGGACGTTGCCGGAGCTCCTGCACAGACTGCAAAACTCTGCCAGAGCGGCCAGACTGTTGTAATCCTTGGAGCAGGCGGAAAGAGCGGTATGCTCTGCTGCTACGAGGCAAAGAAGAGGGTAGGCGTTACAGGAAAGGTTATCGGTCTTGCTAACAGCCCTAGGTCTACCAACCGTATCAAGGATCTGGGATTCTGCGATGTTGTTGAGAGCGCATCCGGAATGACTCCAGTACAGGTTTATGAGCTTATCTACAAGCTCACCGACGGCAAGATGGCAGACGTTACCATCAACTGCGTGAACGTTCCAGACCAGGAGATGACCGCAGTGCTCTGCACCAAGGACGGCGGCGTTGTTTACTTCTTCTCTATGGCAACCAGCTTTACCAAGGCAGCTCTGGGAGCAGAGGGAATCGGCGCAGACGTGAATATGATTATTGGCAACGGCTACACCAAAGGCCACGCAGAAATCACTCTTCAGGAACTCCGCGAGTGCCCTAAACTGAGAAAGATATTCGAAGAACTTTACGCTTAATCTGTTAATTTTATGGCAGTTTCAAGAAGAAAACAACTCTTTCCTGAAGTTACTGACGCCCAGTGGAACGACTGGAAGTGGCAGGTAAGAAACAGGATTGAGACTCTTGACAAGCTCAAGAAATACATCAAGCTTTCCAAGGAGGAGGAAGCCGGAATCCGCGAGAGCCTCAAGACTCTGCGAATGGCCATTACTCCTTACTACCTGAGCCTTATAGATCCAAACAACCCTGAGGACCCTGTAAGGAAGCAGTGCATTCCTACAATCCGCGAGACTCATCAGGCTAGCGCAGACCTTCTGGACCCTCTTCACGAGGATACAGACTCTCCTGTTCCAGGCCTTACTCATCGTTATCCGGACAGAGTGCTTCTGCTTATAACTGACATGTGCTCAATGTATTGCCGCCATTGCACCAGAAGAAGGTTTGCCGGCCAGAAAGACGCCGCCACCTCTATGGACAATGTTGAGAAGGCTATCGAGTATATAAAGAACACTCCACAGGTCAGAGACGTGCTGCTTTCCGGCGGTGACGCTCTGATGGTTCCAGACGAGAGGCTCGAGTACATAATCAGCAAGATCCGTAAGATCAAACACGTGGAAATCATTAGGCTGGGAACCAGAACTCCTGTTGTATGTCCTCAGAGAATTACTCCTGAGCTCTGCAACATGCTCAAGAAGTACCATCCAATCTGGCTTAACACCCACTTCAATCATCCTCAGGAAGTTACAGAGGAAAGCGCAGCAGCCTGCGCAAGGCTGGCAGACGCTGGCGTTCCACTTGGCAACCAGTCTGTTCTGCTTCGCGGAGTTAACGACTGCGTGAACATTATGAAGAAGCTGGTTCACGAGCTTGTTAAGATGAGAGTAAGACCTTATTACATCTACCAGTGCGACCTTTCACTCGGTCTGGAGCATTTCCGCACCCCGGTTTCCAAGGGCATCGAGATTATCGAGGGTCTGAGGGGCCATACCAGCGGATACGCTGTTCCAACCTTTGTGGTAGATGCTCCTGGCGGAGGCGGAAAGACTCCTGTAATGCCTAATTACGTTATTTCCCAGGCTCCTGGAAAGGTAGTTCTGAGAAACTACGAGGGCGTTATTACAACTTATTCAGAGCCAGAGGACTACAAATTTGAGTGCAACTGCAAATTCTGCAAGGAGAACAAGGAGTGTGAGGGCGTTGTTTCTCTTCTGGAGGGCAAGGCAATGACTATCCAGCCAGCTCATCTTGCAAGAGAAGACAGGGCTGTAAAGTACCGCGCAAAGATGGCCAAGAAGGCTCCTGCCAAGAAGCCTGCAGCCAAGAAAGTTGCAAAGAAAAAGTAAGACACTCGGCGATGTCTTTCATCAGTGATATACTCAAATTCAAGAGCCTGTCTATTGTAGGGCTGGAGAAGAACACTGGAAAGACAGTATGCCTGAATTTTATCCTGGACAGGTTACCGTCCGCCTGCCGCGTGGCGGTAACCTCGATCGGGATAGACGGGGAGAGTAAGGATCAGGTGACCGGAACGGCCAAGCCTGAGATAATACTCAAGGAAGGAACCATTTTCTCGACTTCAGAAGTCTTTTATGCCCGCAGGCGGGTTTTAAGCGAGCTTCTGGAGATCACTTCCGAGAGAAGTTCATTGGGCAGGATAGTTACTGCCCGGGTACTTAGAGGGGGAAAGGTTCTGCTGAGCGGGCCTTCATCTGCGCAGTCTCTGGCAAGATGGGCCAGTGGCGTGGAAAAGTTCAGTCCGGACCTTACGATTGTAGATGGAGCGCTTTCCAGGCTGAGTAGCGCATCTCCCGTAATTAGTGAAAGCCTGGTACTTACAACGGGAGCGGCCTATTCGGTTGATATGGCAACGCTGGTAAGGAGGACAAAGTTCATAGTGGAACTGGTGCGGCTGGAAAGGGCAGATGAAGCGGTCTGCCGGAAGTTTGAAGGGCTGGAAAAAGGAGTGTGGGGAATAGATTCTGACGGAAATCTGATTGATTTCCACGTGGAGTCTTCCCTGGCAATTGATAAGATCAAAGATGATGTGACGGGGAGGAGCGTGGCGGTATTTGCTGCAGGAGCTTTGACAGACAGGTTCCTGGGGATGATCTCCGATTCCAAGAGGGTGAAGGAGATAGATCTGATGGTGACAGACTTCACCAAAATATTCGTCTCTGAAGAAGCCTACAGGGTTTTCCTGAAAAAGGGAGGTCATCTGAAGGTTCTCAGAAAGAGCAAGCTGATTGCAGTTTGCGTAAATCCGACAAGCCCGAGAGGATTTGTGCTTGATTCGGATGTGCTGTGCGAGAAAATGAGACAGGCGGTAGGAGTGCCTGTATATGATATAGTAAAGAACAGAGAAACAATTTGATATGCTGTTTAGAGAGTGCCTTGACATACCGTGCGGAATAAGGTTTATGTTCGACGACCTGCAGCTGCAGTCTGCCTGCGGCCGCACACGTCTGCTGCATTCTCCTATGATGCAGACCAGAGAGGATGTAGAGAAGGCGTACAAGACGCTAGGAGATTGCTACAAAACTCTTTACAGCAATACCACTCCGCAGGTTTCTTCTTCTCTGGCGGCTCTGAAGCACAGGCTTATGTGCCTTAGAGACATAACCGGCACGCTGGACAGGCTCTCCAGAGATGTGGTGCTGGATGACGTGGATCTGTTCGAGATAAAGTACGTAGGGCTGTTAGCCGGCCACGTAAGCGAAGGGGTGAAGGCTTTAGGACTAGATGGCGTAGAGATTCCAGATATGGAAAAAGTGGTTTCCATACTGGATCCTGAGGGAATGAAGATAGAGAGCTTCTACGTGTATGACATTTATTCCAAGGAACTTGGAAGGATTAGGGCAGATATAAAGAAGCTCCAGGGGCTTAGTCCTGATGTTTCCGTAACCTCAGACAGGCTGCTGGAACTCATAGAGAAGGAAAGGCTTCTGGAAAGAGATATCAGGGAGAACCTGAGCCATCTTCTTAAGAATCATATCGCTGAGATAAGGCAGGCCATAGACGCAATGGGAGATTTGGACGTTCTCCTTGCAAAGTGCTTGCAAATGAAGATGATGGGGCTTTGCATCCCAGTTGTTTCAGAGGATTCCGAAACTGAGTACAATGGAATGTTCCATCCGTTCATTGTGCACGTGTATGAGAATCAGGCGGCCCTAGGCGGAAAGAAGAAGCAGTTCCAGCCAGTGGATCTCAGATTTGGACTGGAGAGCGTGACGATAATAGGGGCCAATATGGGCGGAAAGAGCGTGGTGCTGAAGATGGCAGCCCTTAACCAGCTGCTGTTCCAGTTCGGCTTCGGAGTGGCTGCGCAAAGCGCAAAGATTGATATTAAGGAAGATATTAGGGTTTGCATCGGCGACGACCAGGATCTGTCATCCGGCCTTTCCTCTTTTGCGGGAGAAGTGAAGGCAATAGACAATGTTCTCAGGGGAATGCGGACGGGAAGCCGTATGCTGGCCCTGATAGACGAGCCGGCCAGAACCACCAATCCGATTGAGGGTACGGCACTTGTGCAGGCTCTACTGGACATATTGAAAGATAGGAGGATATCCGTACTTATGACCACTCACTACAATGTTCCGGGAGACTTCTTTAGAAGGCTGAAGGTCCGCGGGCTTGTAGAGGGCAAGATGGATTACTCCCTGATGGAGACCGTGGAAGGGGAGATTCCGCACGAGGCCATTAACGTGGCCCGCAGCCTGGATATAGATCCGCTGTGGCTGGATGAAGCAGAGAAAATATTGGCAAAAGAAGATATTGGTAATAACTAATTAATATGCAGAGTAAAGTAGGTTTAGATTTTGAAAAAGTCGCCTTGGCCAAATCCTTGGCAGAGAAGGTTGCGGTTGAGGTTCAGGCTTTTGTGGAGCGCTATACTACTGTAGCTACGGAAAGGACCATTGCCCGCGCCCTAGGCATAGACGGCGTGGACGAGAGTGCCGTCCCGCTTCCTAACGTTCTGGTAGAGCAGCTCAAGGAGAAAGGAGTGCTTTCGCAGGGAGTGATGTTCTACATCGCCAACGCGATGCTCAGCACGGGGCTTTCTCCTCAGCAGATTGCTGAAAAGATTGCTAACGAAGGCTTCGATGTCACAAAGGAGGCCAAGGTTACAGATCCAGTTAAGCTTCAGGCTGTTGTGCAGCCTGTTATAGACGCTACGATAGAGAGGATCAGAAATAACCGCCTCCGCCGTGAAAAGTACGTGGCAGAATACGGAGAAGACCGCGCCCGCCCATACATCTACGTGATTGTGGCTACGGGTAACATCTACGAGGATGTGGTTCAGGCCCAGGCCGCCGCAAGACAGGGAGCAGACATCATTGCCGTTATCCGAACCACTGGCCAGAGCCTTCTGGACTATGTGCCTTACGGAGCCACCACCGAGGGATTCGGCGGAACCTTCGCCACCCAGGAGAACTTCCGCATCATGCGCAAGGCCCTGGACGAGGTAGGTGAGGAGCTTCACCGGTATATCCGCCTTTGCAACTACTGCTCAGGACTTTGCATGCCTGAAATCGCGATTATGGGAGCCCTCGAGGGACTGGACGTTATGCTCAACGATGCCCTTTATGGAATCCTCTTCCGCGACATCAACATGCAGCGTACCCTGATCGACCAGTATTTCTCCAGAATCATCAACGGCTTTGCCGGCGTTATAATCAACACCGGTGAGGACAACTACCTCACCACCGCAGACGCCATCGAGGCGGCTCACACCGTGCTGGCTTCAGACCTTATCAACGAGCAGCTTGCTCTGTTTGCCGGACTGCCTGAAGAGCAGATGGGTCTTGGCCACGCATTCGAGATGGATCCTATGCACAAGAACGGATTCCTTCTGGAACTGGCTCAGGCACAGATGACAAGAGAGATCTTCCCTAAGGCTCCGCTGAAGTATATGCCGCCTACCAAGTTTATGACGGGCAACATCTTCAGGGGCCACATCCAGGATGCTCTCTTTAATATTATAGGTATATGGACACACCAGGGCCTTCAGCTTCTGGGTATGCCTACCGAGGCAATCCATACGCCATTCATGAGCGACCGTTTCCTCTCCATCGAGAACGCCAACTACATTTTCAACAACCTCCACGACATCGGAGACGAAGTTGAATTCAAGGAAGGCGGAATTATCCGCAGCCGCGCCAAGGAAGTTCTGGACAACGCCATCAACCTGCTTCAGGAAATGACCTCCGAAGGTCTTTTCAACACCCTGGAACAGGGCAAGTTCGGCGATGTAAAACGTCCTAAGAACGGCGGCAAGGGTCTTGACGGCGTAACCGAGAAGGGAGCAAATTATATGAATCCGTTTATTGAACTTATGAAAGGGAGGAAATAGATATGAGTGAAGGTTTATATTCAATGGAGGCCAAGAATTACGACAAGACTCTTGACCTGAAGAAAGTAAAGCCGTACGGAGACACTATGAACGACGGCAAGGTGCAGCTGAGTTTCACCCTCCCTGTTCCGGCCGGTCCGGAAGCCATCGAGGCCGCTAAGCAGCTGCTCAAGAAGATGGGCTTCGAGAATCCTCTGGTAGTGTTCTCTCAGGAGCTGACTCCTGGCTTCACCTTCTTCAACTGCTACGGAAGCAGCACCATGACAGTTAATTACGCAGATATCTATGTGCCTAAGGTTGAGTCCAAGACTATGAGTATGGAGGCTACGGACGAGTTCATACAGGAGAAGATCGGCCGTCCTCTGGTGGTGGTTGGAGCCAGCACCGGAACCGATGCCCATACGGTAGGTATCGACGCCATAATGAACATGAAGGGCTATGCCGGACATTACGGCCTGGAGCGTTACAAGATGATAGAGGCCTACAACCTGGGAAGCCAGGTTCCTAACGAGGAGTTCCTGGCCAGGGCCATCGAGCTCAAGGCCGACGCCCTGCTCGTAAGCCAGACTGTTACGCAGAAAGACGTTCACATCCAGAACCTTACCAACCTTATCGAGTTGATGGACGCTGAAGGTCTCCGCGACAAGATGATAGTGGTTTGCGGCGGTGCCCGTATCAGCCACGAGCTGGCCAAGGAGCTTGGATATGACGCCGGATTCGGCACCAACACCTATGCCGATGACGTGGCAAGCTTCATCGCTGAGGAATTTGTAAAGAGACACAATAAGTAACTAACAATAATCAATCATTAAATATCAAGATTATGGATAAACAGCAAATTAGAGAGTTTATTGCCAAACGTGCTGCCCTGGAAGTTAAGGACGGCGACGTTGTGAATCTGGGTATTGGACTTCCTACCCTTATTCCTAACTACCTCCCTGAGGGAGTGACTGTTACCATCCAGTCAGAGAACGGATGCCTCGGAATGGCAGCTGACCCTGCATTGACTGGCGGCACAAGGGATCCTCACTGGATTGATGCCGGCGGCGGATACATTTCACACGAGGCCGGAGCCGCTTCCTTCGACTCTGCAACAAGTTTCGGAATGGTTCGCGGAGGCCACATCAACGTGACTTTCCTCGGCGCTCTGGAAGTTGACGAGAAGGGCGACCTTGCAAACTGGATCATTCCTGGAAAGAGAGCTCCTGGAATGGGTGGCGCTATGGACCTTCTGGTTGGTGCCAACAGAGTAATCCTCACTATGGAGCACACTGCAAAGGGCAACCCTAAAATCCTCAAGAAGTGCCACTTGCCTCTTACAGCAGCTGGCCAGGTTAACATGATTATCACTGAAATGGGTGTGATGAACATCACTCCTGAAGGAATCGTTCTCAGCGAAATCAACCCTGAATTCACCGTAGAGCAGGTTCAGGCCGCTACCGAGGCTACCCTCATTATTTCACCTGATTTGAAGAAGATAGAACTTTAAAATTTAAGATATGGATTTCGAACTTACTAAATCTCAGAAACTGTTTCAGCAGATGATCAGGGAGTTCGCCGAGAAAGAGGTGAAACCTATCGCTGCAGAAGTTGACGAGGAGGAAAAATTCCCTACGGAGAATGTGAAGAAGCTCGGAAAGCTTGGAGTTATGGGTATTCCTACTCCTAAGAACTACGGCGGCGCTGGTGGAGACCACGTTATGTATACCATTGCCGTTGAGGAACTTTCAAGAGTTTGCGCAACTACTGGAGTTATTGTTTCCGCTCACACTTCCCTCTGCGAGGACGCTATCCTTGACAACGGAACCGAGGAGCAGAAGCAGAAGTATCTGCCTAAGCTGGCAAGCGGCGAGTGGATTGGCGCTTTCGGTCTTACCGAGCCTAACGCCGGTACCGACGCTTCCGCCCAGCAGACTATGGCAGTTGAGGACGGAGACGACTACATCCTCAACGGAACCAAGATCTTCATCACCAACGCAGGCGAGGCAGATGTTTACGTAATTGCCACAATGACAGACAAGTCCAAGGGCAACAAGGGCATCACAACCTTCATCGTTGAGGCAACCACTCCTGGTTTCTCAATCGGAAAGAAGGAGCACAAAATGGGTATCAGGGGCAGTGCAACCTGCGAGCTGATATTCGAGAACTGCAGAGTACCAAAGGCTAACATGCTCGGCAAGCTCGGAGGCGGATTTGCCGTTGCAATGAAGACTCTGGACGGCGGACGTATCGGTATCGCAGCCCAGGCTCTTGGTATTGCACAGGGCGCTATGGACGAGACCGTCAAGTACTGCAAGGAGAGGAAGCAGTTCGGTAAATCGCTGAGCCAGTTCCAGAACACCCAGTTCCAGCTTGCAGACCTGCAGACCAAGATTGAGGCCGCCAGGTATCTTGTAAGGGCTGCCGCCTGGAAGAAAGACCAGGGAATGCCTTTCAGCGCTGATGCCGCAATGGCCAAGCTCTTTGCCGCAGAAACCGCTATGGAAATGACTACCAAGGCAGTGCAGTTCCACGGAGGTTATGGTTACACAAGGGAATATCCTGTCGAGAGAATGATGAGAGACGCTAAGATCACCGAGATCTACGAGGGTACCTCAGAAGTTCAGAGAATGGTTATTGCCGGAAAATTGTTCAAAAAGTAAAAACATCAGATTATGAATATAGTAGTTTGTGTAAAACAAGTTCCGGATACAACCGTTGTAAAAATTGATCCGGTAAAGAACACTCTCATCAGAGAGGGCGTTCCTTCCATCATGAACCCAGACGACAAGGGCGGTCTTGAACTGGCTCTCCAGCTCAAGGAGAAGTGCGGGGCAAACGTTACTGTCATCACTATGGGTCCTCCTCAGGCAGACCTGGTGCTCAGAGAGGCTTTCGCTATGGGAGCAGACAGGGCTATCCTTCTGACCAGTAGGGCTTTCGCAGGCGCCGACACTCTTGCCACCTCCAACGCTTTGGCAGGTGCAATGAGGGCTATCCCTTACGATCTGATCATCACCGGCCGCCAGGCTATCGACGGTGATACCGCTCAGGTAGGTCCTGAGATGGCAGAGCATCTTCACCTGCCTCAGGTATCTTACGTTGTTGACTGCGAATACAAGGGTGGTAACAACTACCGCGTAAAGAAAGAAACAGAAGACGGATACGAGATTCTGGACGTTGAAGGTCCTGCAGTGTTCACCGTTCTGGCTTCAGGCTACAAGGCCCGCTACATGAACGTTAGAGGCATCGTAGAGGCTTTCGAGCGCGAAGTTGAAATCTGGACAGAGCAGAACATAGACGTTGACGCTTCCAAGCTCGGTCTGAAGGGTTCTCCTACCAAGGTTAAGCAGGCATTCCCTAAGCAGACCAAGGCTGCAGGCCAGGTTTATGAACTCGAGCCGGAGCAGGCTGTTGATGTTATCATCACCAGGATGAAAGAAAAGTTTTTAATCTAATTGCCTAATACTGAAAGATATGAATAAATCAGACTATAAAGGCGTATATGTTTTCGCCGAACAAAGAGACGGAAAGATCCAGTCTGTTGCCCTCGAACTTTTAGGAAAGGCAAGAGTGCTTGCAGACAAGCTGGGCGAGGAAGTTGTGGCTTTCTTCCCTGGTTACAAGAATACTGAAAGCGCAAAGGAACTCGTTGCCTGGGGAGCAGACAAGGTTGTCGTTATGGATGCCCCTGAACTTGAGCACTATCTGACCGAGCAGTACTCTCAGGCCATGAGCCAGGCCATTGACAAATACAAACCAAGCATCGTGCTTCTTGGTGCAACCACCATCGGCAGAGACCTCGGTCCAAGGCTGGCTTCAAGGCTCGGCACCGGTCTGACTGCAGACTGCACCGCTCTGGACATCTCAGAGGAAAGAGAGCTCCTTATGACTCGTCCTGCATTCGGCGGCAACCTGATGGCTACCATTATGTGTACCGAGCACAGGCCTCAGATGTCTACCGTACGTCCGGGCGTTATGCAGAAGGGCACAAGAGACGAGAACCGCAAGGGTGAAATTGAGAACTTCGCACCGGTATTCGACGCATCCAAGTTCAAGGTAAAGCTCGTTGAGAGCGTTAAGGAGAACAAGGGCAAGGTTGATATCACCGAGGCCAAGATCTTGGTTTCCGGAGGCCGTGGAGTAGGTAATCCTGAGGGATTTGCCAAGCTTCAGGCTCTGGCAGACGTTATCGGCGCCCAGGTTTCTTCTTCACGTGCTATGGTTGACGCTGGCGTTATGCCACACGAGGTTCAGGTTGGCCAGACCGGAAAGACCGTCCGTCCTGCCCTTTACATGGCTTGCGGTATCTCTGGCGCCATCCAGCACCTTGCAGGTATGGAAGAGAGTGATTTCATCATTGCCATCAACAAGGACAAGTTCGCTCCTATCTTCGGTGTCGCTGATGTAGGTATTGTAGGGGACGTTCACAAGATTATCCCTATGCTCACCGAAAAGCTCTCTAAGATGATTGTCAAGAAGTAATCAAATAACTGACAATCAGTAAAAACAAATCAGCCTTCCTCAGAAACGGGGAAGGCTGTTTTGTTACAAAAATCTCTAGTTTATTCTTTCACCCAGAGGTAGGTTCCATCCTTGCATTCTTTGACCAGGCGCAGCATATACTGTTCCTCTATGGCCACGCAGCCTGCAGTGGTCTGATCGTCAAGATAATCGCAGTGAATAAATATGGCAAAGCCTTTGCCCCAGATCACCGGATTGGTGTTGAAATCTATGGCCATTGCATATTTATAGGATATCTTGAACCTATACAGATATTCGCTTCTTTTCATATCTCGCGAACCAGGCTCCATTTCCACCCAAGTATTGTAGTCTTCTTTTTCCCCAGACCAATAGGATGTTCTTTGTATTTGCCTATATGTCATTCCGGCTCCCGGATCCGGCGCATTTCCAAAAGAATACAGCACCTTGAACAATCCGATAGGGGTAGTTCCGTCTCCATCTCGGCGATCTGCGCTCAGCCCGTTCTTCCCGTAATGGCACGGCACTTCAAATGCCATCTCCCAGCCAGAACCTTCATCACAGCCACAGTCCTCAACATCCGTCCTGTTCCACAGGCTCAGTTTGTAATCCTGCACCAGAATCACCTGTTTAACTTCTTTGGGAAGGGTAGAAAGCTCTTCCACAGTCTTGTTATCTCGACCAATAATCATCGATATAAAGCAAATAACGGCTAGTATAATTTTCATATCTCAAAGTTAATGTTTTTCTGTCACCGGCGAGCTTATTTTCCGGCTTTGTCTAGAATGAGGGTTCTGTCTTCCCCGGTAGGGGCGATGTATGGTTTTGTGGACTTGAGCATCTTGCGCTGCATTCTTTTTATCAGGCGGTAATCTCTTTTCCTTGCAGCTTCAATCTTGCGGTCAAGATTCTTTACCTGAGGATTGAAGCCTTTTTCCAGAAATCCGGCCCTGGCTTTGAGCATCAGCACTTTGCGTACTTTGGAATCAAGCTCGTCCATACTCCATTCGCCATTTTCCACTTTCTGGGCAATGGCTTCTATGCAGTCTTTTGGCTGGGCTGTCATAAGTATCATATCTGCACCGGCCTTATACACGCACAAGGAGGCTTCCACGGGACCTCTGCTTTCGTTGGTAAGTCCTTTCATTGCAACAGCATCTGTTATTACCACGCCTTTGAATCCGTGGTCTCCCCTGAGGACTTTATTTATAAGCACGGGAGATATGGACATCGGAATTCCGGTGGAATCTATGGCGGGAATGGAATAATGGCCCACCATAACCATTTCCAGCCCGTTGGCAAACATATTGAAATACGGATACATATCTACCGTATCCATATATGCGCGTGACTGGGTGAGAAGTGGCGTGGCAAAATGCGCATCCACTTTTGTTCCGGCGTGCCCCGGATAATGCTTGCCGCAGGCGTAAATGCCTTCGTCCTGCATACCTTTCATATAGGCGGTGGCGAGAACTGATATTTGCTTTGGATCTGGCCCAAAGGATCGCTGGGAAAATGCTGCAACGTCTCTGTCCGAAACGTCTGCTACAGGAGCGTAATTTACAAAGATATTAAGGTCTTTAAGCTCTTTGCCCACATTGCGCCCCATCTTGTAGAGAAGCTTTTCCGCCCCTTTCTCTATCCTTCCCAGCTGAGCCTGCCTAGGGTAGGAGAGATACTCGGAAAATCTCATTGCCGCTCCCCATTCAGCGTCTGTTGCAACCAGCAGTGGAATGCGGGCCAGAGTCTGGAGGTAGTTAACCCTCTCTATAAATTCATATATGGATCCTCTCATTATTATCAGGTTGCCCACGCCGTAATCCTTAATCAGGGTTTCCTGCCTGGCTTTGGTCTGCTCTGAAGGATTGCGGCTTATGTCTATAATGAAAAGCTGCGCAACCTTTTGTCTAACAGACATATTCTTGAGAATTTCCTCTACCTGCGCCTTGTGCTTTACGGAGTCTTTGTCCGGTGTAACTGCCTTGAGATTTGAAGAAAACATCATTGAGACACCGGCTATCGCTGAGAATAATACTAATTGTCTTTTCATAATTGAAGACTTTTTCAGATTCAAATTTACATCTTTTTCCTGAAGCGGCGAATTTGTTGTATATTGGCAATTGATTTGATTGTTCCATTATGAAAGATCATCCGAGGCATAAGTACAGGTTACTGAAAATCACGGCAATAATTATTGGCTGCTTGGCATTGGCTGCGTATCTGCTATGGGTTAATGCAGACCGCATACTGACTTCCTATGCGGACCAGAAACTCAAGGAACTTTCTGCCAAGTCTGTTTCTTTTGCCTTGAGTTATTCTAAACTTGACCTCAATCTTGCAAAAGGTGTTATAAGTCTCAGCGATGTGTCTTTCTCAAAGGACAGCATCAAGGCAACGGCTGATAAGCTGGAAGCTGGGGGAGTTAGTCTTCTCAAGGCCTGGAGGAGCCGGCAGCTGCTGCTGGATTATCTGGTTGCTGACGATTTGAAATTTTCGGCGGGACTTGACCGCAAGGTTAAGGCCGATACGCTTGCAACTGACTCGGTTTCAGTAGATAAACTCGCGGGAATAAAAAAGTATCTGGATTCAATAGGGGTTGGGAGAATCATTCTGAACGGCCGGGATATGTCTTGCCGCAGGCTCAGCGATAAAATGAAGGCGGCCATCGGTGAGCTTCATTTGACTCTTTTTGATTTTGGGTATGGAGTTTCCTCCGGAGAGTTCTCGTATTGCGATTCGCTTTATGGCTTGCAGGTGAACAATCTGTCTTTCACTTCAGCCAACGGGCTGTATGCCATATCAGTTGACAGCCTTGAGGCAAAGAATTCAGGCGCCGTTGAAATTAGGAACTTCCGCGGCCGCAACACGGTGGGCAAGAAAAAGCTTTCCAGGCACAAGGGCAATGTTCCAGTATCCTGGACAGATATACAAGCCAAGAAACTTAGAACTTCCCGCGTGAACCTCATACGCTCTGTAAATGAGAAGAATATAAAAATTGACAGCCTCTTTGTAGAAGGAAAGCAGATGGATGTTTTCCGCGATGCAAGGCATCTTCCAAAAGCTGAACTGAAGATGCCGCAGCAGGCTATAGAGTCAATTCCGGTTCCGCTTCATATAGGAATCGTTGAACTTCAGATGCCATACCTTAAAATGGAGAATCTTCCCAAGAAGGGCGGCACAGGGGCTTTGACTCTCCACGATGTGGGCGCAACCATTTCCAACGTGACAAACAAGCCTGGAAGCACCGTAAAAGCCCATATTAGGCCACATCTGGGAAAGGGCAAGGGAAACATCCACCTGAATCTGACATTGGACAAAAACAGCTCTTTTTCTATCTCGGCAGACATAATCGGCCTCAAAGGCTCGGACCTGGAGACTTTGCTGCACCCTATGTTCGGTGTATCGGTGAGCGCAGACATAAAGAAACTGAACTCTTCCATCAGCGGAAACAGGCACTCGGCATCCGGCAGTTTCTGCCTGCAATACAGTGATCTCAAGGTTATTGTGGACAAGGATAACGGGCCATACGAGAAACTGTCAGAAAAGGCGGGGCTGATAAACAAGTTTGCCGGCGTGGCCATTCATAAAGAAAATCCTCGCAAGAACCAGGCAGAACCTTATACTTGCGAGGTATCCGTTTCTAGAGACCCGATGAAGAATTATGGGGCATACCTTGTATCTGCTCTTCTGGACGGCGTAAAGAAAACCGTCCTCAGAGATCTAGCTTACAAGGAAGTCAACAAGCGTATGGGCCGCAAAAAGCATTAGTCCTTGGAGAAATCTGCAATAATCTTCTTGATGTCTGCAGGGTTGAGGTGGCCGTAAACCTTTTCTCCAACCATTGCAACAGGTGCAAGGCCACAGGCGCCAACGCACCTGAGGCAGTCCAGAGAGAATCTTCCGTCTTCCGTGGTTTCTCCAACGTCTATTCCAAGAGTTCTCTTGAATTCTTCCAGAATCTTTTCAGAACCCCTTACGTAGCAGGCGGTTCCAAGGCAAACTGAAACTGGGTGCTTGCCTTTTGGAGTCATTGTGAAGAATGCGTAGAAGGTAACTACACCGTAAACGCGGCTTACCGGAATGTTGAGTTTCTCAGCGATAACGGCCTGAACTTCCATAGGAAGGTAGCCAACCGTATGCTGGGCTTCGTGAAGTATGTTGATGAGCTCACCTGGCTTGTTGCCGAATTTGTCGCAGATGGCTTTTATCTTTTCAACGACTGTGCTGCATAATTTTTCTGCCATAACCGTTATGTTTTATGCTAGTACTTAATTGTTTTGTCTGAATAATGGGTGTGGAGAAGAGCGTGGGCCTTTTCGCTCAGAGGCTTGCCAAAATACTTCTCGTACATCTCTATGATGCTGCGGTTCTCGTGGCTCTTTCTCAGAGGCATGTTCTTATCTTCCTCGTAGATAGCCTTCTGGCGAGCCTTGATAATCTCAAAGTCTCCGTGGTGGAGAGGCTGTCCGCCGCCGCCGATGCATCCGCCAGGGCAGGCCATAATCTCGATAACGTGGTACTTGCACTTGCCGGCTCTGATTTCTTCCATAAGCTTGCGGGCGTTGCCAAGGCCGTAGGCGATAGCCACGTTGAGGGCAAATCCGTTGAAGTCTATGGTAGCGGTCCTGAGGCTGTCCATACCTCTAACTTCCTCAAAGTCAATCTTAGGGAGAGGCTTCTTGGTGTAGAGTTCGTAAGCCGTTCTGAGAGCTGCCTCCAGAACGCCGCCTGTAGAGCCGAAGATGGCAGCAGCGCCGGTACTTTCTCCCAAAGGATTGTCAAAGTCCATATGAGGGAGAGTGTCAAAGTTGATGTTGCATCTGCGGATAAGGGTAGCGAGCTCCCTGGTGGTGATGGAGTAGTCCACATCCGGATTTCCATTGGTCTTGAATTCAGGCCTCTGGCACTCGAATTTCTTTGCAAGGCAAGGCATTACGGAAACAACCACAAGCTTTTCCCTTGGGATGTTCATCTTTTCTGCCCAGTAGTTCTTGGCTATTGCACCGAACATCTGCTGAGGAGATCTTGCCGTGGAAGGATACTGGAGAAGATCAGGGAAGTTGTGCTCGTAGAAGTTAACCCAGGCCGGGCAGCAGGAAGTCATAAGAGGAATAGGAACGCTCTTGTCTCCCTCCAGGAACTTGGTAAGCCTTTCCAGAAGCTCGCTGCCTTCCTCCATAATGGTGGCATCTGCAGAGAAGTCTGTATCGAACACGTAGTCGAATCCCAGGTCTTTCAGGGCGGCAACCATCTTGCCGGTAACAATGCTACCAGGAGCGTTGCCGAATTCCTCGCCGAGGGCAACCCTTACGGCAGGGGCAACCTGAACCACAACGGTCTTTTCAGGATTCTCAAGATCATCGATAAGCTGGTCTGTATAAGTCCTTTCCGTGAGAGCGCCAACAGGGCATACCGCAACGCACTGGCCGCAATAGGTGCAGTCTGTATCCTTGAGCATCCTGTTGAAAGAAGGAGCTATAGTGGTGTTGAAACCTCTGCCAACGGCTCCAAGGGCTCCAACGCTCTGATAGACATTGCACATTGTCTCGCATCTGCGGCAATAGATGCATTTGTCCATATTCCTGACGATGGAGGCTGTCATTTCCTTCTTCCTCAGGCTAAGTTCTCCGGCGTAAGGGGTCTCGTTGATGGAAAGATGCTGGGTAACAGCCTGAAGCTCGCATTTTCCGCTCTTAGGGCAGGTCAGGCACTCGTTAGGATGGTCAGAGAGCATAAGCTCAATGACAGTCTTGCGGGCCCTTATTACCCTTATGGAACTGGTCTTGACCTCCATTCCTTCTGTGCACTTGGTGCTGCAGGCGGGAGCCAGGTTCCTTCTTCCTTTTACCTCTACTACGCATACGCGGCAGGAAGCCGGGTGGTTGTCTGCGCAGGTTCCCTTGAGGTTCATATGGCAAAGAGTAGGAATGACTATTCCAATGCTTTTTGCCGCATCCAGAATCGTTGTGCCTTCAGGAACAACGACCTTGTGGTTATCTATTATCAGTGAAATATTGTGTTGCATATAAGTGGCTGTATTATCTGACTGTTACTGCTTTGAACTTGCATCTGGACATGCACATTCCGCACTTGATGCACTTTGAGAAAATGATTGCGTGCGGCTTTCTTGGCATGCCCTCTATGGCTTCTGCCGGGCAGTGAACCGCGCAGGCGTGGCAGCCGACGCACTTCTCAGGATTAATCATATAGGTGAGCAAAGCCTTGCACTGCTTTGCGCGGCATTTCTTGTCTCTTACGTGCTCCACAAACTCGTCCCAGAAATTGTTCAGGGTGGAAAGAACCGGGTTAGGGGATGTCTGGCCAAGTCCGCAAAGAGCTGTGTCTTTGATGACTCCGGCAAGAGTCTTGAGTTTGTCCAAGTCTTCCATAGTGCCGTTTCCGGCAATGATCTTGTCCAGGATTTCCAGCATCCTCTTGTTTCCTATACGGCAAGGGGTGCATTTTCCGCAGGATTCACCCACGATGAAGTCCAGATAGAAACGCGCAACGGAAACCATACAGTTGTCTTCGTCCATCACGATCATTCCACCGGAACCCATCATACTGCCAGCGGCGGTAAGGGTGTCAAAGTCGATAGGGGTGTCTAGGTGCTTTTCAGTAAGGCATCCTCCGGAAGGGCCTCCGGTCTGCACAGCCTTGAACTGCTTGCCGCCCTTGATTCCACCTCCGATATCGAAGATAACTTCTCTTAAGGTAGTTCCCATAGGAACTTCAATAAGACCTACGTTGTTGATCTTTCCGGCAAGGGCAAATACCTTGGTTCCCTTGGACTTGTCGCTTCCGTAAGAAGCAAACCAGTCTGCGCCCTTGTTGATTATGATAGGGACGTTTGCCAAAGTCTCCACATTGTTCACGTTGGTAGGCTTGCCGTTGTATCCGCTCTCTGCAGGGAACGGCGGCTTGAGGGTAGGCTCACCTCTGCGGCCTTCCATAGAGTGGATAAGGGCGGTCTCCTCTCCGCAGACAAAAGCGCCGGCGCCGTAACGTATGTTGATGTCGAAAGAGAAAGACGTTCCCAGGATTTTCTTTCCGAGAAGCCCGTATTCCCTTGCCTGCTTGATGGCTATCTTAAGTCGGTCAACTGCAAGAGGATACTCGGCCCTGATGTAAACCAGGCCGTGGCTTGCGCCAATCGCGTATCCGCAAATTGCCATAGCCTCAACAATGGAGTTAGGGTCTCCCTCCATAATGGAACGGTCCATAAATGCTCCAGGGTCTCCCTCGTCTGCATTGCAGACCACGTATTTTTCCTTAGACTGGTTCTTTGAAGCAATCTCCCACTTCATTCCGGTAGGGAATCCTCCGCCGCCTCTTCCCCTTAGGCCGGACTTCTTGATTTCATCTATCACGGCTTTAGGGCTGCGGTTGAGCAGGCAGTCTGCCAGGGCAAAATACCCGTCGCGAGCTATATATTCTACAATATCCTCAGGATCAATGAGTCCGCAGTTCCTAAGAGCAATTCTCACCTGCTTGCGGTAGAAGTCCATATGCTTGGAGTCCGATACTGTGGCCTTCTTCTTTGGATCTACATAAAGAAGCCTTTCAACTCTCTTCCCGCCAATGATATGCGTGGTGAAAACCTCCTCCGCGTCTTCTGGCTTGACCTTGGTGTAGAATGTATTGTCTGGAATGATTTTGACGATAGGGCCTTTTTCGCAGAAACCAAAGCAGCCTGTGGTTATTACCTCAACCTTGCCTTCAAGATTGTTTTCCGCAATCAGTTTCTTGAAATTGTCCGCTATCAGATGGCTCTGGGAAGCCTTGCATCCTGTACCTCCGCAGGTCAGGATCTGTATTTTAGGAGTCCCTTTCTTCAGGCCGCAGCATGCAGACGAGTCTTGATGGTCGCTCTGCTCCCTTGGCTTGAGATGGACACTCGCTTTTTCACGGATTTTCTTCAAATCCTCAACAGAAGATATCTTCATAAGTATTACTGTAATGCTAGTCTTAAAAATTAGGGCGTAAAGATAAGACAAATTTCTTTAATTCCGTAATTTTTCTCTTTACAATAATTCTAAATCACAAGGATTTGACATATCAAGGCCTTCCAATTTGAAATAATGTGCGAAAAAAACATTGAGTTAATATAAAATGCTATATTTGTTATTGGTGTTTTTGAAATCTGCCGTTATGAAAACAAAGGTTATTTCCTCTTTATTTGCCGCAATAGTTTTGGGCCTCAATTGTTCATTTGCGCAAGTCTATCCAAGCTTTGACGATGACTCTTATGTTGAAAGTGTCAAGTTAAAGGGTCAGAAGCCTACAATTGTTGATTTTGTAAATAATTATCTCAGCGATGCGGAGGGTGACCTTGGAGCCCATCTCTCAGATATGTGGGATAACTACAAGGCTGGAAAGCCGCAGGAAAAAGGTATGAAGGTAACAGTTGATGTGCGCAACGGCTACGCAAGGTTTGAGGAAAGTTATTCGGAAGCCAACGAACTGTCTGTTACAGAGATGTGCTACTGGAACTGCTCAGACGGCAAGCACAAAATCCTGGCCTTTTCCAACAGTTTGTTTGCAGACGGCAAATTCGTGGAAGGCCAGTATACAGGAACTGTGTTCTGGCTTTACGAGAATTCTACCAGAAGGCTGATGCAGATAGGAGCCTCTGAAATTGGCGCTGAAGTTGAATCTGGGGTTGAGCATATTACCTCTGGCTATGACGGCAAGAACTGGTACTATGAAAAAGGCGGAAAGAAGACTGTTCTGACTCAGGAAGAATACGACACCTGGTATGCCGACACTCATCCTGTAATAATTTACCATCTTCCGCAGGTGGGTAAAGAGATTAAAGTGGAATTCTGGACTCCCAAGAGAGTTAAAATTAAAGTCCTGACCTGGGACGGCCTGAAATTCCATATCCCTAATTATTAATATTTTGAACAACAATTAATAGCGTTATACTATGAAATACGGATCATTGATAGTTTTGCTGCTTGTTGCGGGAGCAAGCATTCTGTTTATAAGTATGGACACAAAAAAACCCAAACTCAAGGGCACAACCTGGAAGTGCGTAGAAACGATGTTTGTGGCAGATGCCGGAAACGAGAGAATTACCTATACATTGGAATTCACTTCAGACAGGGATGTTGTGTATAAAAGGGAAAGCTATATGCCTCCATTCCCTTCTATGAGGATGAATGCAGACGGAACTGTTTCTACAGAACCTGGGTGGAGCTCAGAGAGTTCAGATAAAGGTACTTACAAATTCAAGCGCAAGACTCTGACAATCACGTTTGAGAATGGCTCTACTGATATATTCGAATGGAAAGACGGCAAGCTTGTTTCATTAAGAAGGAGTATTTCGGGAGAGTTAAGGGAATTTAGTTTGGCAGAAGGGGAATAAGTCTTCATCTTGCTAAGTTTTTGTTACAAAGCGCTTATAACCGGGCCGGCACAGGATGCCGGTCCGGTTTGGTTTCTACATTTGCACCACCAAATCAAGAAAGACAATTATTAGTACATTTTAAATTCAAGATCATGAAAAAGGTATTGTTTATCGCTGTAGCTGCTCTTGCATTCGTAGCTTGCAAGAACAATGCTCCTGCTCAGGAGGCTACTGCTGAGGCTACTGAGGCTGCTGCCGAGGTAACTGAGGTTGCTACTGAGGTTGTTGATTCTACCGCCGCTGCTGTTGAGGCTGTTGAGGCTGAGGCTAACAAGGTAGAGGAAGTTGCCGCTGAGGTTAAGGAAAGCGCAGAGGCAGTAAAGGGTGCAGTTGAGGCTGTAAAGGACGCTGCTGAGGCTGTAAAGAAGTAATTCTTTTTGACCTGAAAGGAGAACGGATGGCTTATGTCATCCGTTTTTTTGTTCCCATTCCCAAGGCACAAAATTTGTTACATAAAATAAATGTGCTATATTTGGAAAGCAAAACTTAACAATAACCCTTTAATACTTCACATTATGAAAAAGATCATTGCAATGATGTGCGCAGCACTCTTCCTCTTCGGCGGAACTTATGCTCTTGCTTCAACCTCTGTTTCTGAGCCTCAGACAATGGAGAAGACCAAGAAGAAAGATAAGTCAGGCGAGAAGGTTAAGGCTACTGACAAGAAACAGGACACCAAGAAAGACAACAAGGACAAGAACAGCAAGGAGGGCAACAAGAAAGACAACTCCAAATCTGATACCAGCAAGAAGTAATCTTCTTCTTCAGAGATGAAAAAAAACTCCTGCCAGGCGGCAGGAGTTTTTTTGTTTTTCAGGCGTTTGCGCTAGAATAGTGCGGATACTTTGTCTATGACTTCAGACGGGCTGCAGTCTGGAGAGAGAATCAGGTCTGCCTTGGCATTTACGCAGTTGAACTCTTTCTTGAAACGCTTTTCTCCCCCACCGGTTACGTTGAGCATAATGGTCTGCTCTGGAGTAACCTGGCCTTCCTCAAGGGCCTTTATCAGGCTCATTACGGCAACTCCGGCTGCGGAATAGATGTCTGAGCCTTCCAGATCCTCAAACAGTTCGCAGGCCTGGGTAAGTTCTCCGTTGGTAACCTTCTGGAAATCGCCGTTGCTCCATTTAAGCACATCGTAAAGACCTCCGGCAATTGAATAAGGCGGCTTGCGGTTGCTCAGAACCGGAGCCTTAATCTTCAGGGCCTTGATTCTGCCTTCGTTCTCGTCCATAGGGAGCAGGGCGCGGCAGTCTGCCTTCCAAGCATCGTACATAGGCGTAAACGGTACGTTCTGAGAAGGAATGAGTTTCATTATATGGTCTCCGAACCTTCCATCTTCCTTGAGCCTGAGGTTGGCCTCGTAGGCTGCTATGGTTCCGGTTCCGCTTCCAACAGCCTGGAAATAAGCGTCTGGGATCCGTCCAATTTCCTGTGCAGCAGATAGAACCGTAGTTCCCATTCCGTCTCTTCTGGCCACATTCTTGGCTCCGCCTTCTTCCATAAACATAGGGGAGGCGTTGAGTTTGGCGGCCAGAGCTATGGCATCAAAATAGTCGCTTCCCTTTGGTGAGCAGATTACCTTCACGCAATCGTTGAGTTTCTCCTTGAACCAGAGGGCTCCCAGATTGTCTTCTGGAATGACTATAACCAGCGGGATGTTGTTGTCTGAACAAACCTGAGAGAAGGCTCTTGCGGTGTTGCCGGCGGAGGCCACAACCAGAACTCTCTTGTTGTCTGAAGAGAGCCTTCCGCATACGGAATATGCTTCTGTTTCTTTGAAAGAGCAGGTGTTCATAAATGCTCCTTTCTCCGGCCACCAGCCGCTGAAGGTTATGTACAGATTCTTGAGTCCCAGCTTTTTGGCAAGGCCTTGGCTCTTGTAGGTAACAGGCGCGCAGCTTCCCTTGAGAGCGCGGCTTACAGGCATCCAGTCAGCGAATTTATAGAGCCCGTATTCAGAGCCCTTGAACTCAATCTGTTTCTTCCCGTAGACTGCTCTTACCAGAGCGGGGCGGCTGTCCTGGGGATCTGCCATCATCCATCCTGTGTCTTCGAATACCCTGTGGGTCAAACAATTCTCAAGACGGTAACTAGTTGGTTTGATTTCCATTTCTTTGTGTTTTATTATTGTTTTTCAATATTCTCGCATATTATTTCCGCAAAGTCCTTTACAGGAACTTCCGCCTTGCTTCTTATTGCCCTGTAGCACAGAGGACAGGAGGTGACTATCTCATCCGGATTCTCTGCCATAAGGCTGGAGACAGAGCTCTCGGCGATCTTGGCCTTGTCTTTCTCGTCCAGCGTTATAGTGCCAAGGCTATAGCCGCAGCAAATGCTCTCGTCTTTTTCTTTTGAGGCCTTTTTCAGCTCGGCGACGGCCTTGAGGACATTTCTCGGCTCTTCGTAAATGCCGCAGCCTCTGCCAAGTTCGCAAGGGTCGTGGTAAACTATCGCTGAGGAAGATTTTGAAACTTTGAGCTTTCCGTCCTTTATGAGCCTGTCTGCAAGCTGGGTGTAATGCAGCACCTCGATGCCTTTCAGAGAGTATTCTTCCTTGAATATTTTCAGGCAGATAGGGCAGGAAACCAGCAGGATGCTGCATCCTGAATCATTGATTATCTTGGTGTTGGCCTGAATGGTCTGGCGGGCTGCGTCGGTTCTGCCGGCAAGCATCAGAGGCCTTCCGCAGCAGATGCCTTTGTCTCTGTCCATAAATTCATAATCCTCTCCAGACGCTTTCAAAAGTGTTTCCACAGACTTGATAATTACTGGAGTAAGATGGCTCATGCAGCCGGCGAAATAGAGTATTTTATTCTTTTTATCCGAATTCTCAGCTGAGCCCGCGTAAGTATCCATAAAGGAATAATCGCTCTTTATGGAGTTGTTGTGAGTTTCTCTGATGGCTCTTCTGATGGCAGGTGAGTTCACTCCAACAGGGCATAGCGCATAGCATTTGCCGCACATCAGGCACTTGTCTGCTATCTCGTTGACTTTCTTCTTGTTGCGTCTACGCAAGAAACGTATGAAATATACCGAGGAGTATTTCAGGTTTTTCTTCTGGGTGTTCATAGGGCAGGCGTCCAGGCAAAGGCCGCAGCTGGAGCAGGCATAGATTTCTGCCTCGGCGAAACCTTTTCTAGGCTTGCGTACTTTGAGACCGGCATTGCGGAAGAGAATCAGAAGCGGCTCTGTAAGTATGTGCATATACCTTGAGAAAGGCATTGCCAGGAAGAATAGTCCAAGGCAGATTGAATATGCCCACCAGGTAGGCAGGAAATTCAGCTCGTTTCCGAAGAATGCCCTGAACACCCAGTTGAGCGGCCTTGTCAGAAATCCTCCGCCGCTAAGGTCTGCCGTAAATCCTTCTGCCAGAAGTCTCAGTGGGAAAATTAGCCATAGGCAGTAAAGAGCCACACGGTCTGCCAGAGACGGCTTGGTGGTGTGCCTCATTCCGAGAGCTATAGACCTGACTCTCTTGAACATAGCCAGACCAATACCGCTCAGTATATAAAGCAGTATAAGGTCCATAAGGAAGAAGAACACTGAGCCCCTAAGTGTTTCGTGGGCTGGGTTCATCCATATAAAGAACCTGTAAAAAATAGGGTAGTACAACGATCCTTCCGTAAGGCCGGACAAATGCCTTGGAGCGAAAAGCCCAACCTCGATATGGCCCACAATTATGAGAAGGAACCATCCGAAGGCAATTGCAGAATGCATATAGCCCAGAAGGGGTTTTCTTTTCCATATCTTGGTGTGCAGCAGGCAGTCGCAGAATATGTCCTTTATGTTTTTCCAGGCGGTTTTGGGATTGATCAGCGATTTTAGGAGCTTGAGCCTGTCTTCTCCGCTCAGGTGGTAAAGAATCCTAATAAGTCCTATCAGCAAATAAACCAAAATGAATGTCATTCCTATAACGAATGGCAACACAAAATGGTTATAGCTGTTAGGATATCTGTCTATGATCCCCTCCGGAGTAATCTGGTGCACCGTATTTGTTATTAAGCTGATCATAGAGAGTAGATTTTCAGGATTGACAATATCAGGTGGCGGGTGTTGATTCCCCTAGGGCAGACCATAGTGCATTTGCCGCACAACATACAGTGAGACAATAGTTTGGCGGCATCATCGCTGAGCCCGTTTTGGAGAGAAAGCAGTGCTCTTCTAAGGCTGGTGTCTTCAAAGGCGGCGGCGGAGCAGCTCGCAGAGCAGCTTCCGCAGGCCATGCATTTTAGAGCATCCGGCTCAAGGGCTGCCAGGCGGTGGAATTTCTCTCCGTCTGCAGCATCGAGATTGATTCTCGAGCTTGGATTTACAGAAAAGCCGAAGTCTATCATTTCCTGAAGTTTTCTTTGATGTACCTGTCTATTTCCATAGCTGCGCTGCGGGCTTCGTGGAGAGTGTCCGGAAGTGTCTTAGGTCCAGTGCAGGCTCCCGCATAGAAAAATCCCGGAAGCTTGCTTCTCTGGATGGAGAGCAGGTTGTCTGCAGAGGAGAAGAAGCCGTCTTCCTCAGTAGTTAGATTGAGCTGATGCCCTACAGCACGGCCTGCTTTGGAAGGTCTCATTCCGGCCATAAGTACCAGCCGGTCCAGGCTGACTTTCAGCGGCTTGCTAGACAGGGTATCTTCTGCCTTAACCAGAAGCCTTCCGTCTGCCGTCTCGGAAACCTCGCTCACTCTTCCCCTTATAAATCTTATTCCTGATTTCTGGGCTCTTAGGTAAAGGTCCTCGTAATGGCGGCCGAACATTCTAAGATCCATATAGAAACAATAGACATTAGCATCCGGATAAAGCTCCTTGGTCTCGATTGCCTGTTTTACAGCCGTTGCGCAGCATACCTTGGAGCAGGCTGGATTGCCGGCTTTCTCGTCTCGGCTTCCCACGCAGTGAACAAATCCTATTGCCATAGGTGCAGGAGAGAAGGTTTTTCCTTCCTTGAAGGCTTTCTCCAGATCGGCATTGGTCAGCACTCCTTCGTATATGCCGTAGCCGTATTCCTCTTTCTTTTCAGCCTTGAAAAGGTCGAATCCGCTGGCCAAAAGAACAGCATCGGCGAGAATTGTTATTCCATTGGACAGCATTGCGTTATAGGAGCGGTCCAGCAGGTTTATCGAGTTGACATCGGTTTCCGTAAAGCACTTTACATCCTTGATACCTTCCAGCAGGCTGTCCAGAACTTGCTTCGCCGGAATCTGGTCTGGGAAAAGGCGGTCCCACTTGGCAAGATGACCGCCCAGACTTTTTTCCTTTTCTGCCAGAATTACGTTGTAGCCCATTCTGGACAAAGCTGCGGAGGCTTCCATTCCGGCAGGTCCGCCTCCTATGACTAATATATTGTTTTTCATAATTTTACTTTAAACAATGTGGTTTTTCTGGCTGTCCCAGATTTTTTCCGTTCTTTCCAAGGTATTTCTTTGCGGGGTCGTAAGGTATTCCGATTTTGTCCAGAAGCGGTTCCACGCTTACCTGGTGAGTCTGAAGTCCCAGATCCCAAGGATCATAGCCCATTACAAGGCCCGCCACCTCTTCATAGGTGAATACTGGTATTCCGTGCCCGTCCTGTCCGTATGTCTTTCCTTCTGTCTCGGCGATAACATACTGCCACCTGTCCAGGAAATAAGGGCAGCCAGGGCAGTTGGTGATTATCATATCTGGCTTGAAAGGCTCCATACTCTCGAATTTCTTGTGGGTGTTAGCCAGGGAATAGCCGCGGTTGCTCTTTATGAAATACTGCCTGAAGCCAAAGCCGCAGCAATGCCTTCTTTCCGGATAATCAACGATTTGGCCGCCCCAGGCTTCTATCATTCCCACCAAGACGTAAGGGTATTCGGCACCACCCACGCCTTTGGACGGGAACATCTTGGAGTAGTGGCATCCGATATGCTCCACAACCCTGAGAGGCTCTCCGGTGTTCTTGTTCACCAACTTGTATTTGCTCTTTGCAGCAATCTGCATCCTGTACTTGAAGATAAGGTCGCTGGCGTGAACCAGGAACTTTGGCTTGGCAAACTCCAGATGGCAGGTTTTCCACAGGTTCTCAGCGATTTTCTGCTGGAGTTCAGGGAATTCTCTCCAAGTTTCAAGAGTCTCGCAGTAAAGGCCAAAAGAGGTGATGCAAGAGCATACGTAATTCTCGTAGCCGTATTTTTTCATCAGGGCAAACTGCCTGGCAATAATTGTCATAGCGGTTTCCTGAGGAATGGCGTCTGAGTGGTAGGCAATGCCGCCGCAGGTGGTATGATGTTCGGTTTCAAAAATGTCTTTTCCCAGCTTGTTTCTGGTAATATCCAGGAATGTAGCCTCGGAAGCCGGGAAGAAAGACTGTCTTATGCAGCTCCTTACATAAAAGTAATGGTCTTCAGGTATCTCTTTCTGGTACTCTGCCCAGATCTTTTTCTTTCCTTCGTAAATCATAGTTTAGTGATTGAAATGTTTGGGACTGCATTCTGTGTAGAGCTTCTGGCAATACTCTTCTTCCGTCATCCCCAGTTCCTCAGCCTTCTTCAGTCCTGCTTTCTTCACGTTTTCAAGCATTTCTGTAGCTCCTGTTATGTCGTAGATTCTTTTTATCTCGTCCAGATCCTTCTGCGGAATTCCGCGCAATGCTCCAGGCCCTTCCTTCTCCAGGTTGGCGCCCAGCCTTTCATAAACATCTTCCAGATTCTTTTCCCACCATTCCCATACAACTCCGGCCTCCAGATGTTCTTTATATTTGAAAGACCTTGGATATACGCAGTAGCCGTAGTTGAGTATGTTGCTGTTGAGATCTTTGCACAGAAGATACATCTGCCTTCCCTTTTCGGATTCCATAAAAAGGCCAGTCTGGATGGAAAGGCTTCTCAAAGCCATAATTATCAGTCCTGCAGCATTTTTCCTAGGGCATCTTGTGGTGCAGCTCAGGCATTCTCCGCAATACCAGATGGTATCGCTTTTGAGAAGTTCTTCTATCTGGGCATCATCTTGATGCTGAACAATATCAACGATTCGTCTAGGATCGTAGCGGTAAAACTCCGCAGCCGGGCAGATGGCAGTGCAGGTTCCGCAGTTTATGCAAGCATTCAGGCCCTCTCGGAGCCTGTAATCCTTCATCAGTCTGTCATAAAGCTTTCCCATTTATGCCGTAACTTTTGGATTGGTAGGGTATTTGGCGGCAAGGGCCATAAGGTCTATGTCGTTGTTCATATTTTCGGCCATCTTGCTGAGAACCTTGATGAATGACTGCAGGTCTGCTTTGGCTATGCCATTAATTATCCGGTCTACGGCCTCCATAGCCACTTCGGTGACCTTGTCCTTGATTTTCATAGCATAATCGGTGACCTCTATAAGGTTCTGGCGGCGGTCCTTGGGATTGCTTGCACGGCGGACCAGCTTTCTTTCTTCCAGGCCGTCAACAAGCTTTACCACGGAATTCTTGTCTTTTAGCAGATAGTCCGCAATCTGCTGCTGGGTAAGGACTCCCTCGTCCCAGAGGGCATCCATAACCAGGAATTGTTCAGGGGTTATGTTAAAACCCTGGTCCTCAAAGATTCCGGCCACATATTGCTTGAAACGGTTGTGGACCAGATTGAGGAACATTCCCACTTGTTTGTTCAGTATCATATAATAAACAATGGTATAGTAAAAGGTTTTACTTTATATATGGATACAAATATAGCATTATTTTGTCTCCGATAATGCTTTAAGCTAAAGAAATGGTAACGATAATGTAGAGGATGTAAAGCGCGAAGAGCAGCAGTCCCTCAATTCTGCGAATCTTGAAGCTTGTTCTGGCGGATACCAGGAACAGCAGCGTTGCAAGCAGCAGGAAGATGAAATGCACGTGGTTTACGCTTGCAAGCGGAAGCGGCGTAACGGTTGCGCATCCTCCAAGAATCAGGAATACGTTGAATATGTTGGATCCAATGACATTTCCTATAGCAATGCCGACCTTCTTGCGGCAGGCTGCCATAACGCTAGCGGCAAGTTCAGGAAGGCTGGTTCCTATCGCGATTATGGTTGCTCCTATCAAGGTGTCAGACACTCCTTTGGCTCTGGCTAGGGTAGCGGCATTGTCTACCAGGATGTTACCGCCCCAGATAAGCACTGCCAGTCCTCCGATAAACATAACCAGGGAAATCAGGAAATTCTTTTTAACCGCCGGTTTTTCTTCCTCCCCATTCGCATCTGAGCCTTTGCCAAGGCTTTCGTGTCTCTTGGCGCTTGCCACAGAGTAGAACATAAATACCAAGAAAAAAAGCAGCAGAACCAGGCCTTCTGTTCTGGAGATCACGTTGCCGGTCATCTGGTCGTCTATGGTGAGAGTTTCTATCTGCGCGTCCAGAGAGATGATGAACAGAACCACAGTAGAAAGCAGCATAAACTGCATATCTCTGTTTACATTGATTCTGGAAACTGTCATAGGGTAGATTATGGAACTCAATCCTATTATTAACAGTATATTGCAGATGTTAGATCCAAGGATGTTACCAACAGAAAGTCCTACGCTGCCTTTCATCGCGCCCAGGAAAGATACCACCATTTCAGGCGCGCTGGTTCCTATTGCCACTATGGTCATTCCTATTACAATGTCAGAGATGCCAAAGCGGCTGGCTATCCTGGAGGAGCCCTCTACAAGGAAATTGGCTCCGATTATTATCATCGCCAGACCTAGAATGATCAGAAGAATTGTATTTGTCATAATGTTTTGTTTTGTCTTTTAGTATTCGTCCCAGCTCTTTATCTGAACCTGTTCCAGATCCATATTGCAGAAGGCGCTTATGAATTCACGGGCCAGGCGGGTATTGGTCAGAAGCTGGATATTGAAGTCTACGGCGGCTCGCCTTACCTTGTATCCGTTATCTAGCTCTGTCTTGGTCAGGTTCTTTGGTATGTTTACCACCATATCTATCTTCTTTTCCCTTATAAGATCCAGAGCCTGAGGACTCTTGCCTTTTTCGCTCGGCCAATAGACCAGATTTGTCTGTATATTGTTGTCTTTGAGGTATCTGTAGGTTCCTCCGGTAGCGTATAGCTTGTATCCTTTACGGCTCAGCTTCTTGCAGGCTTCTAGCATTTCCGCCTTTTCCTTGCCGTCTCCTGTAGAAAGAAGAATGCCCTTGGAAGGGATGCTGTAGCCCACGCTGAGCATAGACTTGAGGACAGTTTCGGCAGTGTCGTCACCGATGCAGCCGACTTCTCCGGTTGAAGCCATATCTACTCCCAGAACCGGATCTGCTTTCAGAAGCCTGGAGAAAGAGAACTGCGGGGCCTTAATGCCAACATAGTCCAAGTCAAAGGCGCTCTTGTCCGGAGCCTTGAACTTTTCTCCGGTCATTACCTTTGTAGCCAGTTCTATGAAGTTTATTTTCAGAACTTTGCTTACGAACGGAAAACTTCTTGAAGCTCTCAGGTTGCACTCGATTACCAGGATGTCATTATCCTTTGCCATAAACTGGATGTTGAACGGGCCGCTGATGCAAAGCTCCTGGGCAATTTTCCTTGAGATTTTCTTGAGCCTCCTTACGGTCTCTACATACAGTTTCTGTGGCGGGAACTGGATGGTAGCGTCTCCGGAATGGACTCCGGCAAACTCTATATGTTCGCTTATGGCGTAGGCAACGATTTCTCCGTTCTTTGCAACGGCGTCAAACTCTATCTCCTTGGCGTGCTGGATGAACTCGCTCACCACAACCGGATGCTTCTTGGAAACTTCCGCGGCCATCTGAAGGAACTGCTTGAGTTCGTGATTGTTGGAGCATACATTCATAGCCGCTCCGCTGAGAACGTAAGACGGTCTTACAAGTACCGGATAGCCCACCTTGTCCACGAATTTGTGGATGTCATCCAGGGTGGTAAGCTCGCTCCACCTTGGCTGGTTGATGCCCAGCCGGTCCAGCATCGCTGAGAATTTGTGGCGGTCTTCCGCGTTGTCTATAGACAGGGCAGAAGTTCCAAGAATTCTCACGTTGGCATCGTTAAGCCTCATTGCCAGATTGTTAGGTATCTGGCCACCCATACTTACAACCACTCCGTGTGGAGCCTCCAGCTCGTAGATGTCCATCACTCTCTCGTATGTGAGCTCGTCAAAATAGAGGCGGTCGCACATATCGTAGTCTGTTGATACGGTCTCAGGGTTGTAGTTTATCATAACTCCCCTCCAGCCGCATTTTCTAATAGTATTCAGGCAGTTGACGCTGCACCAGTCGAATTCCACAGAGCTTCCAATGCGGTATGCTCCGCTTCCTAGAACTATTATGGACTTGTGGTCTTTCTCGTAGTCTATGTCGTGATGGTCTCCGTTGTAGGTTAGGTAAAGGTAGTTGGTCTTTGCAGGGAATTCCGCTGCCAATGTGTCTATTTGCTTAACTACGGGGTTGATTCCCAGCGCCTTGCGATATTCTCTGACTTTCAGCGCATAACTGTCCGGATCCGCTTTTCTCTTCAGAACCAGCCTACCTATCTGGAAGTCTGAGAAACCATTGGCCTTTGCAAGCCGCATAGTTTCCGCATCCAGCTGCCTCAGGTCGCTGAGCTTTGAAAGATTCTTGCCAATCAGGTAGATGTTGTAGAGTTTCTGAAGGAACCACTTGTCTATCTTGGTGGCCTCGTGCACTTTGTCTACGGTGTAGCCTGCCTCGTAAGCCTTGGCAATCACAAATATGCGGCTGTCTGTAGGCTCCTTGAGCTCTTTTTCTATGTCATCCACCTTCATCTCCTTGTTGGCTACGAATCCGTGAGCGCCGCGGCCTATCATACGGAGGCCTTTCTGGATAACTTCTTCAAAGCTCCTTCCAATGGCCATTACTTCTCCAACGCTCTTCATACTGCTGCCAATCAGGCGGCTGACTCCGTGGAACTTGCTAAGGTCCCAGCGTGGAATCTTGCAGACTATGTAGTCAAGAGCCGGCTCAAAGAATGCCGGAGTAGTCTTTGTTACAGAGTTTTTCAGCTGGAACAGTCCATACCCAAGGCCTAGCTTTGCGGCCACAAAAGCCAGAGGATATCCAGTAGCCTTGGACGCCAAGGCGGATGAACGGCTCAGGCGTGCGTTCACTTCTATAACTCTGTAATCTTCGCTCTTTGGGTCAAAGGCATATTGCACGTTGCATTCTCCAACTATTCCTATGTGACGTACTATCTTGATAGATAACTCTCTGAGCCAATGGTACTCGTGGTTGGTAAGAGTTTGGGAAGGGGCTACAACTATGCTTTCTCCAGTATGGATTCCCAGAGGGTCAAAGTTCTCCATATTGCAGACCGTTATGCAGTTGTCAAACCTGTCGCGGACAACCTCGTATTCAATCTCTTTCCATCCTTTCAGCGATTTTTCCACCAGAACTTGGGGAGAGAAGGTGAAAGCCTTGGCGGTTAGCTTCTTGAGCTCTGTGTCGTTGTTGCAGAATCCGCTGCCAAGTCCGCCCAGGGCATATGCCGCTCTCACGATTACCGGATAGCCTAGTTCATTGGCAGCCTTTAGAGCATCTTCTGTGTTTTCTACAGCATGGCTTTTAATGGTCTTTACAGAAATTTCATCTAGTTTCTTAACGAATAGTTCTCTGTCTTCAGTATCCATAATGGCCTGGACAGGAGTTCCTAGTACCTGTACACCATACTTTTCCAGAACGCCGCTCCGGAACAGTTCCACTCCGCAGTTCAGGGCCGTCTGGCCTCCGAAAGAGAGAAGTATTCCCTGCGGCTTTTCCTTCTGGATGACCTTCTCAACAAAATAAGGGGTTACTGGCAGGAAGTAAATCTTGTCAGCGATTCCATCCGAAGTCTGCACGGTAGCGATGTTGGGGTTAATGAGCACGGTCTTGATGTGCTCTTCCTTCATCGCCTTGAGGGCCTGTGAGCCTGAATAGTCGAATTCTCCGGCCTCACCGATTTTCAGTGCGCCGGAACCCAGTATCAGGACTTTCTTTATGGTTTTTGAAGTCTTCATCTACAGGAGTTTAATGAACTGGTCAAACAGGAATTCAGTGTCGGTAGGGCCGCTTGTGGCCTCCGGATGGAACTGGGCGGAGAAGAACGGTTTCTTCTTGTGGCGGATGCCCTCGTTTGTGCCGTCGTTCATATTCACGAACAACGGCTCCCAGTCTTTTCCGAGTGTTGAATCATCCACAGCAAATCCGTGGTTTTGGCTGGTTATAAAGCATTTGTCAGTTCCAAGCATCATAACCGGCTGGTTGTGGCTGCGGTGGCCGTACTTGAGCTTATAGGTCTTGGCTCCGGCGGCTCTTGCCATCAGCTGGTTACCCATACATATTCCGAAAATTGGCTTGTTCCCTTTCATCGCTGTCTTGAGATGCTCCACAGCCTTGGTGCAGAGCTCAGGGTTTCCCGGACCGTTGGAGATGAAAAGCCCGTCCCAGTCCAGAGTGTTGAAGTCGTAGTCCCACGGTACCCGAATAACTTCTACATTCCTGTTTATAAGGCATCTGAGTATATTGTTCTTGACTCCGCAATCCACCAGAGCCACTCTCTTGCTCCCTTTGCCGTAGGTTACGGCCTTCTTGCAGGAAACTATGTCTACCTGGTTATCTAGGTTAGGGTCGGCGATAGGGCTGTATTTCTTGCTGCCAGCGGGAACTATCCTTCCCAGCATAGCGCCGTTATCGCGGAGAACCTTAGTAAGCTCCCTTGTGTCAACTCCGTAAATTCCTGGAATCTTCTGGCTTTTGAGCCATTGGTCCAGGCTTCTGGCGGAATCCCAGTGGCTGTAGTTTTCCGAGTAGCAGGAAATGACCAGGGCTCTCACGTGAATCTTGTCTGATTCAAACACCCTGGAAATCCCGTTTTCGTCTACTGTGTCGTCAGGAACTCCGTAGTTTCCAATGATAGGGTAGGTTATGCAGAGTATCTGGCCGGAATAAGAGGGATCTGTAAGGCTTTCTGGATAGCCAACCATTGCGGTGTTGAACACCACCTCTCCGTCTGCACTCTTCTGGTACCCAAAAGAATAGCCCTGAAACTCAAGGCCATTCTCTAAAACTAGTTTTATGTTTTTTGGTGACTGCATCTTCAAAGGTTCAAATCAGGGCGCAATTTACAAACTTCTTGCGAAAATTCCCCAGAATTCTTCTCTCATTTCTTCCCAGGTTCTCTGCTGGGATGCGCTTAGGCGGCTGCAGTAGCTGTTCAGAAGTTCTATGGCCTCTTCCTTTCTGCCTTCCTTGATCAGGCGTGCCGCCTTTTCTTCAAGAGAAGTGGCGTCGCCGAAAATGGTATCATCATAGTATTCCAGAGCCTTTTTCATCTTGTCTTTGGTCCTGTCCCATCCGAATGCCGCCAGGCGGTTCGTTTCCCTGAATCTCCAGATGGCAGCGTCTTTTCTGTAGCGTTTCTGGCCGCAGACTTCAAAGCCCGCCGGAAGCTTTGTCTGCCCGGCATAGATTGGAACTCTAGGAGTAAGAGCTGGTATGTCAAAGGCAAAATAAGCCACTCCTCCCACCTCGTCAGGAAGCCAAGACCTGAGTTTGATTATCTCTGAATATGAGCATTGTATGACAGAAATTGTGTATGCCCAAGATACCGTTCCAGGCTTTAGGCTGTTGAGCAGAGAACGGGTAGCGTTGGTCATATAAGGGCTAACCGGACAGGTTGTATCTGATACCGTAACCAGTTCTCCGTTTTCGTTCCTAATCCATCTCTTGACTTCTGTATTGAGGTTTTTGAGCATATCAAATTCGGTTCCTTCGTAGGTGGAACGGTAAAGCTCAAACATCTGGCGGGCAGACACTTTCTTTTCCGGCTTTATGCTGAACGGAATTTCCTCGTCTGTCATCTTCAGTCCCAGGGCTGGAGCCAGGGCGTTGAAGACAAACACCTCCCTGTGAGAAAAGTTTTTGCCTTTCTGCCCGTCTTCAGATACCATCTTATAGAACTTGAATTCAGATTTTCCGTCCCACAGCCCAAGTTCCAGGCATCTTTCCTTCAGGTCAGAGGAGTACATAAATCTATCGGGATCAGAAAAATCAACCGTTCCTATTCTTGGCACATTGGCGCTTATGCCCACGTGATCATCCGGAATCCTCTGTGCAACCCAAAGAGCTCCCGGCTTCTTTCCGCTCTTTCCGGTTCCGTAAATCTCAAAGAACCAGGCCTCTTTCTTGTCTATAACCGTGAGGCATTCTCCGTTGTCTGCAAATCCGTATTCTTCTGCCAGGCTTCCCATCAGGCGGATGGCGTCTCTGGCTGTTGAGCACCTCTGAAGCGCCACTCTTTCAAGCTCTTCTATAAGGAACAAGGCATCTCCACGGCGCAGATCCTGGCGGCCTTCGGTTGTGGTTTCTCCAATTGCCAGCTGCTTTTCATTCATGCACGGATAGGCCACGTTCATATACCGGAAAGTCTCTTCCGCGGGTGCGGGGATGCTGCCTTTGACTTCCACTCCTCTGGTGTCAAATGGTTCTTCTGTGTGCATCAGTCCCCAGCGGATCTCATCAACGCTACCGGGAGCAAATGCCTTTCTAGGCTCCATAGTGAGCCAGGTCCTGAAATTGGAGTCGCAAGTATGGGCTGTCATCACAGAACCGTCGTCAGAAGCGTTTTTTCCTACTACTATAGAAGTGCATTGCGCTGCAGACCGGCTCGGCAGAAAGGCCAGGAGAACAAGCATTGCTGATGATATGATTAACTTCCTCATTTCTAATTACATGCTGCGGGCAAATATGCTCCAGAATTCTTCTCTCATTTCTTCCCAGGTTCTCTGCTGGGATGCGCTTAGGCGGCTGCAGTAGCTGTTCAGAAGTTCTATTGCCTCTTCCTTTTTGCCTTCCTTGATCAGTCGTGCCGCCTTTTCTTCCAGCGCCTTGGTGTCTTCAAACAACATCTGGTCATACTCAGCCAAGGCTTTTCTCACGCGGTCTTTGGTTCTGTCCCAGCCGATGGTGGCCACGCGGTTTGTTTCCCTGAACTTCCAGATAGCGGCGTCTTTGCGGTAGCGGTGCTGGCCACATACGTCAAATCCGGCAGGGAGTTTTGTCTGGCCGGCGTAGATAGGAACTCTAGGAGTCTGGGCAGGGTTGTCAAAGGCAAAGTATGCCACTCCGCCAACTTCATCGGGGAGCCAGCCCCTCAGTTTAACTATCTCTGAATAAGAGCACTGGATAACGGCTATTGTTCTCCTTCTAGGGGCGCAGCCAGGCTTGAGCATATTCAGCAGTTCTCTGGTGTCGTTAGTCATAAAAGTGCTGATAGGGGCGGTGGTATCGGTGACGGTTTTCATTCCTCCGTCTTCTCCCCTGACTCTTTTTTTGACAGCTACTTTAAGGTCCTTAACCTGGTCAAATTCGGTGCCGTCGTAGGTCTGCCTATAAAGCTCGAACATCTTCTGTGCAGATACTTTTTCCTTCGGCTTTACGGAGAAAGGCATCTCGTCGTCTTCAAACTTGAGGCCCAGATCCGGAGCCAAGGTGCTCAGAACAAAGAACTCCCTGTAGCTGAAGTTCTTCTTTTCTGAACTTACCATCGGCCAGAACTTGAACGGAGATTTTCCGTCCCATAGTCCCAGCTCCTTGCATCTTTCCTTCAGGTCGGAAGCATACATGAACTTGTCCGGATTCTTGAAATCTATCACCTCGATTCTCGGGATGTTTGCGCTTATGCACACGTGGTCGTCAGGTATTCTCTGTGCCGCCCACAGAGCGCCAGGCTTCTTGCCGCTTTTTCCGCTGCCGTAAATCTCAAAAAGCCAGGCTTCTTGCTTGTCTATTACCGTAAGGCTTTCTCCCCAGTCTCCATAGCCGTACTCTTCCGCAAGGCTTCCCATCAGGGCAATTGCATCTCGTGCCGTGGAGCATCTTTGCAGGGCTATTCTCTCCAGCTCTTCTATCTGGAACAACCCGTCTTTGTTCACCAGCTCACGCTTTCCATCGGTAGTGGTCTCTCCCATAGCCAGCTGCTTCTCGTTCATGCACGGGTAGGCAACGTTCAGGTATCGGAAAGTTTCTTCCGCCGGTGCCGGAATCTGTCCCTTAACGGTTGTATTCCTCAGATCGTAAGGCTCTTCCGTATGAAGCAGTCCCCAGCGTATCACATCAAAGCTTCCCGCCTCAAACACTTTCCGGGGCTCCATTGTCACCCAGGTCCTGTAATTAGCGTCACAGGTATGGGCTGTCATCACAGACCCGTCGTCGGAGGCTAGCCGGCCTACCACAATAGAGGTGCAGCTTTCCTTTATGGGTTCATTTTCAGGAAGATAAGGTACAACCTGCGCAAATGCGGATGCGCCAAACATCAAGACAAATAAAATCGCTGAGTAATACTTTTTCATATTAAAAACACTTTAATTATTTCCAATGATAGCCGTTTTTGATGGAGAAGATGTCGTCTCTGGTGTCCAGAGTCCATTTGTTGTTTGGAGACAGAAAGAAATTGTTCATATGGGAACCGGTTCTGGCAATGAATCCTGGTATTCCCATAGCCTTGGCGGCGGCTCCCCACAGAAAATTCCCGAAGTTGTATTTGTTGTGGGCAACATAACCTTCTTTCTTTGTGTAGGTTATGTATAGCACGTTGTCATCTGCCCCGTAGTCTGAATTTCTAGCAAAGTCCAGTACCCCGCCGTAATTGCTTCTGAATGTCAGATACAAAGAACCAAGAAGAAGACCGTGGTGAAGGCCCTTGTAGACTCCGGCCTTCTTGAGTGCAGTCCTTATGAAATTCCTGTCAACGAGTACAGCCTTTGTTGAGCTGTCTATCTGGAGAGGATCGTTCACAGGATCTGCAAACCGTGCAACAATAGGCTCTGCGATACCCTTTTGTGATAAAACCAATGAGTTTGAAACCCCTGGCACTAAAACCTTTCCGGCAAACGATCCGTCTTCTTTGAAACTGTAGCACATATCTGGACTTACACCCTCTGAGGCCTGTGAATAGGAGGCCGTTGCCAGTGAAAACACAGCAAATAAAAGGAGAATCAGTCTATGGCCCAACTTGCACATAATACAAATTTACTAAGTTTTTGTTATTATTTTTGCAATGCTATGTGGATTACGCTCGGACTTCTTATTTTGGGTATAGCTGTGGGGATGTTACTCCGCGGGCGCAGCGGCAAATGGGTTTCTGCCGTTGTGATGGCAACCGTGTGCATACTTCTGTTTGTAATGGGAGTTAGAGTCGGTCTGAACGAGGAGATAATAGGAGCCATAAAGTCTACAGGAGTTATCTCGGCGATTCTTTTTGTGTTTGGAACTGGAACTTGCATAGTGCTGACCTGGCTGTTTACCAAATATGTCATAGACCGCAAAAAAGAAGAGGTAGCTGATGCGGATACAGGCAATGTTGAAGCCTCGGGCGGAAGCAGCGGGTTCAAGGATAGCCTGATAATACTCGGCTGTTTTGTGCTGGGGCTTGTGCTCTCTTTGACAAGAATTTTGCCGGATGCATTCTATGCCCTTGATTTTGAATCTTATGCAGACTGGGTGCTGTATGCTATGCTGCTGTTTGTGGGAATAAGCATAGGTATGGGGGACAGCATCCTGGCGCTGGTGAAAAAACTGCCTCGCAGAGTATTGTGGCTTCCGCTGGTGGCTCTTCTTGGAACCTGGATTGGCTCGGTGATAGCGTTTCTTGTAATTAATTCTTTGGGCTATGACCTGTCTTTGCGGCAGGGCGCAACCATCAATACTGCAATGGGTTACTATTCTCTCTCATCGATATTGACAACCAAGGCCTGGGGAGCTACCATTGGCTCGATCTGCCTTCTGACAAACCTTCTCAGAGAACTGTTTACCATACTATGCGCCAAGCCGCTGGGCAAAGTCTTCGGAAGATTCGCGTCCACATCCAGCGGAGGCGCCACCGTTACAGACACAAGCCTTCCGATAATCCTCAAGGCAGAAGGCAACGGCATACTTCCGGCTGTCCTGTATTTCGGCATCGTGATAAATATTGCCGTTCCGTTCCTTCTTGCCTTCCTTATGATGTAAAACTTGCCGATATCGGCAAGAATTGCTGTTTATTCTCGCAAATTATTCGTAACTTTAACCGATTAAATAGTTTTGGCTACGGAATAACAGTTTTTACAGAATATACTTAACTGATTTATATGAAAAGAATAATTGAATGTGTGCCCAATTTCAGCGAAGGGCGCAACCGTGAAGTTATTGACAAGATAGTTGCGGCGATTGCCGCTACAAAGGTTAACGTGGACGGAAAGCAGGAGGGAGTGAAGGTTCTGGACGTGGATCCGGGAGAGGCCACCAACCGTACGGTGGTGACTTTCGTGGGCAGTCCTGAGGCTGTGGTTGAGGCTGCTTTCCAGGGCGTTAAGAAGGCTGCTGAGCTAATAGACATGCGCAAGCACAAGGGAGCTCATCCTCGTTCAGGAGCAACAGACGTGCTGCCTCTGATTCCGGTTTCGGGAATTACCCTGGAAGAATGCGCAGAACTTGCAAGGACTCTGGCAAAGAGGATCTTTGACGTGCAGCAGATACCTTGCTACTGCTATGAGGCGGCTGCTTTCAAGCCTGAGAGGAAGAACCTGGCCGTTTGCCGCGCAGGCGAGTATGAGGCTCTGCCTGAAAAGGTTGTGGATCCTGAGAGAAAGCCTGACTTCGGTCCTGGAGAATATACAGATGTAGTGGCAAAGGCCGGAGCAATCAACGTTGGAGCCCGCAACTTCCTGGTAGCGGTAAACTACAACCTGAATACAACATCTACCAGAAGGGCTATGGCCGTAGCGTTTGACGTGAGGGAGAAGGGAAGGAAGATGAGAGAGGGCGGCAGCTTGACCGGCAAGGTGCTCCGCGATGAGAACGGAAAAGAAATGTGGCAGCCTGGAACCCTCAAGGGATGCAAGGCTATCGGCTGGTACATAGATGAATACGGCATTGCACAGGTATCTATGAATATCACCGATATAGACGCTACTCCGCTCCACAAGGCGTATGAGGAAGTTTGCCGCGCAGCCGCCGCAAGAGGGCTGAAGGTTACAGGAACAGAGATAGTGGGACTGGTTCCAAAGCGTGTGCTGATTGATGCCGGAAAGTTCTATCTGGAAAGGCAGCAGAGATCTCTCGGAATCTCTGAGGACGAGATACTGAAGATTGCCGTAAAGAGTATGAGCCTGGACGATCTCAAGCCTTTCAACCCTCACGAGAAAGTGATAGAGTTTCTGATGGAAGATCCTAAGGAAATGGCTGTGAAAGAGAGGCTTGTAAGGATGACTTGCAAGGGCTTTGCAATAGAGACGGCATCCGAGTCACCGGCTCCTGGAGGCGGAAGCATCTCCGCCTATATGGGAGCTCTGGGAGCCGCCCTTTCCACAATGGTGGCCAACCTTTCTTCTCACAAGAGGGGATGGGACGACCGCTGGAAAGAGTTCTCAGACTGGGCCGAGAAGGGCAACGCCCTGATGAACGAGCTGATAGCACTCGTTGATGAGGATACAGCCGCATTCAACAAGATAATGGACGTGTTCTCAATGCCAAAGGGAACGGATGAGGAGAAGGCTGCCAGGGCTGCCGCTATGGAAGAGGCCACCCTGTACGCAACTCAAGTGCCTCTGAAGACACTGCGTACCGCATTCAAGGTATTTGAAGTTGCCTCAGCGATGGCTTCCGAAGGCAATCCTAACTCCGTTTCCGATGCCGGAGTTGCTGCAATTGCCGCAAGAGGCGCTGTTCTTGGAGCAAGGCTCAATGTGCATATCAATGCCGAAGGCCTGAAAGACAGGCAGATGGCAGAGAGCCTTATGAATGAGGCAGACAGGCTTACTGCTCAGGCTGTAGCTGAGGAAAAGAGGATTCTGGAAATCGTTGAAGACAAAATAAGAGGATAACAAAAACCTGATACTATGACATTCAAGGAAGAGATACTGGCAGGAATTCCGGCAACTCTGCCGGAGCCAAAGCCATATGACACAAATATCAACCACGCTCCAAAGCGCAAAGACATACTGACTCCCGCCCAGAAGAAGCTGGCGCTGAGGAATGCACTTAGGTATTTCCCAAAGGAATTCCACGCCACGCTGGCGCCTGAGTTTGCCAAGGAGCTGAAAGACTACGGAAGAATCTATATGTACCGCTTTCGTCCTGACTACAAGATATATGCAAGGCCTATAGACGAGTATCCCTGCAAATGCAGGCAAGCTGCGGCCATTATGGCAATGATCCAGAACAACTTGGACGAGAGGGTTGCCCAGCATCCGCACGAACTGATAATCTACGGCGGAAATGGAGCCATTTTCCAGAACTGGGCTCAGTACAGGCTTGCTATGCAGTATCTTGCAACAATGACAGAGGATCAGACATTAAGTATGTATTCAGGCCATCCTATGGGACTTTTCCCGAGCCACAAGGATGCTCCTAGGGTGGTGGTTACCAATGGAATGGTTATTCCTAATTACTCCAAGCCTGATGACTGGGAGAGGTTCAACGCATTGGGAGTAAGCCAATACGGCCAGATGACCGCAGGATCCTATATGTATATTGGTCCTCAGGGAATCGTTCACGGAACTACAATAACCGTTATGAATGCCGCAAGGATGCAGCTGAAAAAGAGGGGTATAGAAGGCACGAGAGAGAATATGGCCGGAATGCTCTTCATAACTGCAGGACTCGGCGGAATGAGCGGCGCCCAGCCTAAGGCCGGAAACATTGCGGGCGTGGTGAGCGTTACTGCTGAAATCAATCCTAAAGCCGCCAGAAAGCGCTATGAGCAGGGCTGGGTGGATGAGCTTCACGACAATCTTGACGAACTGATAGTCAGAATAAAGAAGGCCACTGAAGGCCGTGAGACCGTTTCTCTTGCATTCGTCGGCAACGTGGTGGATCTGTGGGAAAGGCTAGCTGATGACGGCATCAAGGTGGACATCGGTTCTGACCAGACCTCTCTCCACAACCCTTGGGCAGGAGGCTATTATCCTGTAGGCTACTCACTCGAGGAAAGCCAGAGGATGATGGCGGAAGAGCCTGAAAGGTTCAAGGAGGCCGTTCAGGCATCGCTGAGAAGACAAATAGCCGCTATCAACCGCCTAAGCGACAGGGGAATGTACTTCTTCGACTACGGTAATGCCTTCCTGCTCGAGTCTTCAAGGGCAGGCGCAGACGTTATGAAGGCCGACGGCACATTCCGCTATCCTTCATATGTTCAGGACATTATGGGCCCTCTGTATTTCGACTACGGATTCGGCCCGTTCCGTTGGGTATGCATGAGCGAGGATCCAGAAGATCTGGCAAAGAGCGACGCCCTTGCTGTTGAGGCTCTTATGGAAGAGTCCAAGACCGCTACGGACGACATAAAGATGCAGATGCTGGACAACATCCACTGGATTGAAGAGGCGGGAAGAAACAACCTGGTGGTTGGCTCTCAGGCCCGTATCCTTTATGCAGACGCTATCGGCAGAACCACAATCGCCCTCAAGTTCAACGATGCAATCAGAAAGGGAGAGATAAAGGCTCCGATAGTTTTGGGGAGAGACCATCACGATGTTTCTGGAACCGATTCACCTTTCCGCGAGACATCCAACATCTATGACGGCAGCCAATTTACAGCCGATATGGCAGTGCAAAACGTGATCGGTGACGGTTTCCGCGGAGCTACCTGGGTATCAATCCACAACGGCGGTGGAGTAGGCTGGGGGGAAGTCATAAACGGCGGTTTCGGAATGGTTGTGGACGGCACGGAAGATTCTGCAAGGCACATCAGGGAAATGCTCCACTGGGATGTGAACAACGGCATTGCAAGGCGCAGCTGGGCAAGGAACAAGGGTGCAGAAGACGCTATCCGCAGAGAGATGCAACGCACGCCTAGCCTGAAAGTTACACTCCCTAACCACGCAGACGATTCTTTATTGGAAGAGGCTTTGAAAAACATTTAGTCTATGGAACACAAAATATCATCTGACCATCTCTCCCTGGAGAGGATAGAGGAAATAATAAACAAGAAAATGACGCTTGCACTTAGCCAGGAGGCTGAGCAGGCGATAATCAAATGCCGCAAGTATCTGGACAGCAAGATGGAAGACATTGGCCGTCCGGTATATGGAGTTACAACCGGATTCGGCTCACTTTGCAATGTTACCATTCCGGAAGACCAGCTTAGCCAGCTTCAGTACAATCTGGTTGTAAGCCACGCTTGCGGAATAGGCGAGAAAGTAAGACCTGAAATTGTGAAGCTGATGCTGCTTCTGAAGGTCCAGTGCCTGTCCTACGGGCATTCTGGCGCTCAGCTGGTTACAGTCCAGAGACTTATTGATATGTTCAACAACGATATCCTGCCGGTAGTCTATCAGCAGGGTTCTCTTGGTGCATCCGGAGACCTTGCTCCGCTGGCTCATCTGGCTCTGCCGCTGCTTGGCCTTGGCGAGGTGGTTTACAAGGGAAAGACTATGCAGAGCGCTGAAGTTCTGGGCATTATGGGATGGGAGCCAATCAGGCTTCAGAGCAAGGAGGGGCTTGCTCTTCTTAACGGAACGCAGTTTATGAGCGCTCACGCGGTATGGTCTCTGATCCAGTGCCATAGGCTCAGCCTGTGGGCAGACAGGATTGGTGCAATGAGCCTTGAGGCTTACGACGGCAGGATTGAGCCGTTCTACCCGCTGACACACAGGCTGAGGAGACATCGGGGACAAATAGATACTGCTGAAAGGTTTATGTCTTTGCTTGAGGGCAGCAAGCTCATCAAACAGAACAAGGAGCATGTTCAAGACCCTTATTCTTTCAGATGCATTCCTCAGGTTCATGGAGCTGTGAAAGACAATATCCGCTATGTGGAAAGCGTAATTGACAACGAGATAAACAGTGCAACAGATAATCCTAACGTATTCCCGGATGAAGATATGATAATCTCTGCCGGAAACTTCCACGGAGAGCCTATCGCCATACCTATGGATACTTTGGCGATTGCTATGAGTGAACTTGCAAATATCTCTGAGAGAAGGACTTTCCGTCTTATTTCGGGAAAGAGGGGGCTTCCTCAGTTCCTTGCTCCAGAAAGCGGACTGAACAGCGGGTTTATGATTCCGCAGTATACTGCCGCATCCATCGTGAGCCAGAACAAGGGACTTTGCTGGCCTGCTTCTGCAGACTCGATTCCTTCTTCACAGGGTCAGGAAGATCACGTGAGTATGGGAGCCAACGCTGCTACCAAGCTGGTTAGGGTAGTGGAGAATACCGAGAGGGTTCTTGCCATCGAGCTTTTCAACGCTGCTCAGGCTCTGGATCTTAGGCACAAGATTTCAGGAGAAGTTTCATCTCCTGTGATTGAAGGCATATTGGCGGATTACAGAAAAGAGGTTCCTTTCCTGGAGAAAGATACTTATATGCATCCGCTGATAGAAAAGTCTATTGAATTCATAAGAAACTAGTATAATGAAAGATACGCTGCTGGTAAATATAGGCAGAATCGTAGGCATTCAGCCGAAAGGAATAAGAAAGCTCTGCGGAAAGGAGATGGACACCGTCCAGACCCTTGACAACGCCTGGCTTCTTGCAAGGGGAGGAAAGATAGACTCTTTCGGGCCGATGGATTCTCTAAAAGAGAGGCCAATAGACGTGGAAGTTATGGATCTAAGCGGCAAGATGCTTCTTCCTGCTTTCTGCGATGCCCATACCCATATTGTATATGCAGGAGACCGCCAGCAGGAATTCGTGGACAAGATCAACGGTCTTAGCTATGAGGAGATTGCCGCAAGGGGCGGAGGAATCCTAAATTCCGCTGATCTTCTGCATAATACAAGCGAAGATTCTTTGTATGAACAGGCAGCTGGCCGACTGGAGGAGATGATTTCCAAAGGCACTCTCACTATGGAGATAAAGAGCGGCTACGGCCTCAGAACAGAGGACGAGCTTAAAATGCTCCGTGTTATCAAGAGGCTTAAGGAGAATTATCCTGTAACCATAAAGTCCACCTTCCTTGGCGCTCACGCCGTTGGCAGGGATTACAAGGGAAGGCAGGATGAGTATGTAGACCTTGTCTGCAACGAAATGATACCCGCTGTAGCTTCAGAAAACCTGGCAGATTTCGTAGATGTCTTCTGTGATGAGGGTTTCTTTACCGTGGAGCAGACAGACCACATTTTAAAGGCTGGAATGCAATATGGACTAAGGCCTAAGATCCACGCTAACGAACTGGCCGTCAGTGGCGGTGTTCAGGTAGGTGTTAAATACAATGCCATTTCTGTGGACCATCTGGAAAGGACTACAGAAGTGGAAATGGAGGTTCTGAGGAATTCTGACACTATGCCGCTTATGCTTCCTGGTGCGTCTTTCTTCCTTGGAATGCCTTACGGCAGGGCCAAGGACTATGTTGCCACCGGTCTTCCGGTTGCCCTAGCATCTGACTGCAATCCAGGCTCTTCCCCGTCTTGCGATATGAGATTTGTGATGGCACTTGGCTGCATAAAGATGAGGCTTACTCCCCAGCAGAGCTTCAACGCCTGCACAATCAACGCTGCCTGCGCAATGGGAGCAGAGGATGTTGCCGGCAGTATTACAGCAGGAAAGAATGCCGCCTTTATCGTGACAAATAAAGTTATGGAACTTGGATTCATCCCATACTTCCACCACACTCCATTTATAGAGAAGATAATAGTTTAATTTCAAATATGTTCCCGGTATGAAACGATTTGTGTTTATTTCCATCCTGACGGGCTTGATGTTGCTGATTGGTTCCGTTTCACGTTCCCAGACCATCAAGTTCAATCCAAAGTTCGATGCCGTCTCTGAAGACGAAGTGAAAATGACCACATATGCACCAGACACTTCAGCAGAAGCTCTGGTTATATATAGTGGCTTCAGAAATTCCACTTACCTTACTCCACAGGGAGAATTCGTAGTTGAGAATACACACAGGCTCAGGCTGAAGATTCTCAAGGAGGCTGCCAAGGACTTGGCTGATTTCCAGATGCTTTATCGTACAGACGGCAATATGAGCGAGAAGATTTCAGACATCAAGGTCATAACATACAACTGGGAAAACGGCAAAGTTGTAAAGACAAAGATGAGCAAGGAGTTCATCTTTGACACAAAGTTTTCCGAAAGCGTCAAGAAAATGGCATTCACCGCCCAGAATGTTAAAGTTGGGTCTGTCATAGAAGTTAGTTACGTCCGCAAGAACAAGCAATACTGGGATATTGGAGAGATCAGCTTCCAGGGAGAGTATCCAATCAACTGCAAGGAAGTCCAGCTCCTTATTCCTGAATTTCTCAAGTTCAACGTGCAGGCGAGAGGCCTGAAAACCTATACTCATAATACCACCTACGAAGCAAAGTCTATAGCTCTTGGAGGCGGGGCTACAATAGACTATAACGTTGTGGTTGAAAACTACAAGGTTGTAAATGTTCCGGCATTGAAGGCTGAAAGCCATCTGTTCAACATAGACCAGTATTACAGCGCTGTAGAATATGAACTTAGAAGTATCCAGTTCCCTAACCAGCTGCCAAAGAATTTCAGCTCCAAATGGGAAGATATAGACGAGCAGCTTTTCAATTCTCCGCTGTGGACCGAATTGAATTCATCCTGCAAGTTCAAGAAAGAAATTGACCCTATAGTCAATTCAGGCAAGTCATTTGAGGAGAAAGTTTCTGAAATACGCAAACTGGTTTGCAGCAAGGTTAAATGGAACAAGAAAGTCAAGCTAATACCTAATTCTTCATCATCTGTGCTCAAGGATGCTTCAGGTGACAATGCAGACATAAATGCACTGGTGGGAAGTGCCCTCATATATGCCGGCTACACTGTTTATCCGGTATTGGTAAAGCTCCGCTCCAGCGGTTTCCTTTCTGAGTTCCACGTGTCTTCAGATGCCTTTGACACGTTCATACTCAAAGTTATACCAAAGGAAGGCAAGTCTGTTTATCTGGATGCAGCCCGAGATGAAGCCTACCTCAACGTTCTTCCTGACAACTACCTTATTCCTAATGCCAGAATTATTGCAAAGGGCTATAAATCTGCTTGGACTAATATTGCCAATCTGTCCAAAAACCTGATGGAGTGTAAGGTTGACGCTACTGTGGATGAAGACGGAATGCTTAACGGCAAGATGACTCTCACGGCAACAAACGGCATGTCATATATGATCAAGAGTATGCTTAATTCATTTGAGAAAGAGGAAGATCTTTATTCAAGCCTTGAGGGGGGCAATTCATATACGGTTACAAGCGTTTCTCCTACAAAGGCAAAAGACTATTCTCCCAAGTGTGTAGTAAACATAGAGCTTGAACAGCAGATGCAAACATCTGGAGACAGGATTTACGTAAGGTCAATCATAGAGAGCCTTCATCCGGACCGATATTTCAAGTCTGAAGACAGGACCCTGCCAATTGATATAGACAGGCTCTCCACAGTAACTTACAAGATGCATCTTGTTCTGCCTGAAGGGTTTGAAGTTGAACAGCTTCCTTCTTCCGCTACATTTGGCACTCTTCAGAATTATTTTGTTGCAGGCGTATCATATATTCTTTCAGAAGACGGTAAAAGCGTTGATGTTACATATACTACGTCAGATAAGGCTCTGTATGTGGATCCTGCAGACTACAAGGATTACCGCAGATATTGGCAGCAGTTGGTTCAGACCGAAAAGGAAACAATAGTACTAAAGAGAAAATGAGACGCTTTTTACTGATTTTGTCTGCAGTTCTTGTACCGGTGCTGTCTTTGGGACAGGATCTGGCAGCGGAAGTTCTGGAAAGCCGTGAATGTTTCCAGATGAAAGATATTTCCTCCGGAACCTATACAGTTTACAGCAAGATAAAGATTAACAGGGAGTCTGCGGCTTCTCTGGGTACAATAATAATATACACAGACAACGACAAGAGTCTTTCTTCTTTCTCGGCGACAGTTTACAATTCTGCCGGAAAGGCAATAAAAAAATTGCGCCGTTCTGATTTGGAAACCCAGGCTTTGGCGCAGGAGCTGGCAGACGATTCATTTGTCAATTACTATAAGCCAGTTGCTCCGGTTCCTTATGTTGTTGAATGTGAATATACTCTGACATATAAGAGGGGAGTGCCGGCCTTTCCATCCTATTTTCCTGTAACCGGAGAGGATGTTAAGTTATACAAAGGGGAGTATACCGTCTTGGTTCCTTCAGGGACAAAGATCCAGTATAGCGGCACCGTAGAACCAGACATCGTTAAAGAAGATTTCAAAGACAAGTATGTATGGCGTTTCCAGGATGTTGAAGGCTTTTCGGTCGAGAGCAAAATGCCGCCTGTAAAGGAATTGGTGCCGCACGTTTACGCATCTCCGCTCAGTTTCATGTTTTCTAAGGTTGAGGGCAAGCAGGGCAACTGGAAGGATATAGGCCTATGGTTGTATGACCTGCAGAAAGACACCTGGGACTTGACGGATGCAGACAAGGCTAAGGTTATTGAAATGACTTCTGGCTGTTCCAATACATATGAGAAGGTGAAGGTTTTGTATGATTTCCTGAGGAATTCAACCAGATATGTGAGCATTCAGTTGGGAATTGGCGGTTACAAGCCTTTTCCTGCGTCTACCGTTTCCAGAACCGGATTCGGAGACTGCAAGGCATTGTCTAACTATCTGAAAGCCTTGCTGGAAGTTGCCGGGGTTAAGAGCGACTATTTTATAGTTAACACCAATTTGGCAAATCTGGAGAAAGGTTATGCTTCTGTGGGGCAGATGAACCACGCTATGCTAGCTGTTCCTGTTCTTGACGATGGAATTGGCAAGGGAGACACACTTTGGGTTGAGTGCACCAATCCGACTATTCCGTTGGGTTACAGGCACGAAGATGTTGCTGGGCATCAGGTTGTGCTGATTAAGGAAAGCGGCGGAGAAATGGTGCGCTGCGGAAGATATCCAGACAGTCTTTCCCGCCTTGAAAACAATGTTCGCGTGCTTGTTAATTCGGTTGGAGACGCGTTTATAGATGTCAGAGAAAAGGCTTTCCTTGACTTTACGGAATCCAGGGTTCTGTTCTCTTCTCTGGACGCCAAGGAGCAGACAGACAAAGTAGCCTCAAAGATTGCTTGTTCTAGCAATAACCTTAAAGTCAAGGGATTCTGGAATAATTTCGGTGACTATCCAAAATACGGGAAAGATTATGTTCCCAATACCAGTTTAGACTTTTCTTTTGAGGGCCGTTCTTTTGCGGAAGCCAACGGAGGGCGTATGTTCATACCCGTGACTCCACTAAGAAGCGGTGTCAAGTGGCAGAGAGGCGAGCGCAAGAACGACATTTATATAGAGTCGGGATATACATATCTGGATTCCATTGAAATTGTAGTTCCCTCAAGCTATGAACTGGAGAGTCTTCCAAAACCCGTGAATATGGAATGTAGCTGGGCTTCTTTTTCTTCAGAAATCAAGGCAGAAGCTAACAAGGTTTGTGTAGTAATGAAGGCTTCGTTCAAAGCCGGTCGCTATCCTAAGGAAAGTTATGCGGAATTCCGTAATGCAGCCCGCAAATTCAACAATCTTTATTCTGCCAAGATAGTGTACAAGAAAAAACAGGATTAGGCCTTCTGGTTTTTTTCTATGATTTGAAGCAGCTTGTCTATGGCTTCCGAATCCGGAATGCCCTTGAGGACAGGCTGTTTTCCTTTGTAGATGGTGACAAGGCCTCCGCCCTGGCCAACGTAGCCGTAGTCTGCGTCAGCCATTTCTCCAGGGCCGTTTACGATGCAGCCCATAACGGCAATCCTGACTCCCTTCAGATGGGAGGTTTTTTCCTTGACCTTGTTGAAAGTCTCCTCAAGGTTGTACTGGGTACGTCCGCAACCCGGGCAGGCAATGTATTCCGGATGATAGAAAATTCTTCTTGCGCCCTGCTGGATGTTCTCCTTGAGCGCCTGCATTTTCTTATCGGAATAAGGCGCCTCTGCGATGGTGAAATCGTCTATCTCCTTTTCCAGAAGCATAACGCCGAACAGTGCGGCTGCTCTGATAATGAAGCGGTTCCAGTCGTCTTTTTTGCATCCCAGATCGGTGAACTTTATGATAGGGGAGCGGCTGTTCTGGCTTCTGACAGCATCGTAAAGCCTCTGGGCATCGTTGCTTTCAAAGAACTGGGCAATCTGCTCTCCTGCAGGAATCTCGTTGACAGGATTTTCTGTAAGGGAAACTCTAATTGTATCTCCGATGCCTTTGGAGAGAAGGGCTCCGATGCCGATGGCGGACTTGATTCTGCCCTGGTCTGAATTGCCGGCTTCTGTTACTCCCAGATGCACCGGAAAAACAATGCCGCTTTCCTCCATTGCCTTGTATAGCAGAAGATAAGCCTGGCTCATAACAATGGTGTTGCTGGCTTTCAGAGATACAACAACGTTGAGGAAATCCTCTTTTACGCACATATCTAGCCACTGCATCGCAGCCTGTTTCATGCCTTCAGGCGTGTTGCCGTAACGGTTGACTATGTCTTCTCCCAGAGAGCCGTGGTTAAGGCCAATACGGACGGCTGTCGAGTGTTTGCGGCATTCTTCTATGAACCTTTTGAACTGAGTCTGGGCGTCTTTATGAACCTGAGAGAAATTTCCGGGATTGATCCTGACCTTGTCTGCAACCTGAGCTGCTGCAATTGCTACCTCGGAGTTGAAATGAACATCGGCGACAAGTGGAGTCTTTATTCCCTGGTTTCTCAGAATGGCCTTGATCTTGCCAAGCGCTTCCACTTCCTTGAATCCCTGGGTGGTAAGCCTTATGAGCTTTGCTCCGGCCTCTGCCATCTGAAGGCACTGGGCAACGCTTTTTTCAACATCTTGGGTATGGGTGTTGCACATTGTCTGAACGGCGATAGGGGCACCGCCTCCTATTAGCAGTCCGCCAGCATTGGCTTGTAGTCTTTTCATCTTCTCTTTGGCGCGTTTTCAGGGTTTTTGTAAGAGCTTCCGCCGAATCTGTAGAACAGGCCTACGGATATGATAAGCTGGCTGGTATGGGTTGATACCCAGTACTCATCTCCATAGAATGAAGTCTTGGAGTAGAGGTTGCTAAGGTTGTATTTGTAGTTGACTTCCGCGTGGACTTCAAACGGGCGGAAAACATAGGCCAGTCCGCCGCCCACGATGAATCCGTAGCCCCATTTCTTCCAGGTAGAACTAACTGTTTCAGGCAGAAGGCCGGAGAAGCTGGCGCTCTGCCTCTTGGCAACAAACGCTCCTGCGTTGGCAAGCAGCCTCATATTCCAGAAATCTATCCTGAACTGGCTGACAAACGGAAAGGTAATGTTGCGGAAGGTTTCGTTTCCTTCCTGGATGACCTTGTCGTTCTCGTCTAGAATCTGAGTCTTGTAGCCTTCCTCGTTGAACTGGAGGCCGGTCTCCAGTCCAAACAGGGATATGGAGTTCCAAAGAGAATGATAGTAAGTGTAATAAACACCAAAATTCATTGGAGTGGTTATGGGCTTCTTGTCGTAGTCAACGCTCACGGTCAGGGAGTTTATGCCCAATCCCCATTTGACTCCAAACAGATGCTCCCTTAGGCGAGTAGAATCCTTTACCTGGCCAGTTACCTTGGCATCTCTGAAGGAGAACTCGTCAAACTCCTTCATAATGTCCACGGTATCCACGATTTGAGAATAGCCTTGAAGAGAGGCCAGCGTAAGCAATATGGCAACAAAAACTCTTTTCATTATTCGAACAGTTTAGTCAGGTCAACAGACTGAGTCAAGTCTGTCTGTTCCTTGAGTTTAATAATCACGTTTCCGTCTGGCAGCTTAAACAGCCTTGCCTTCTCAGGAGGGATTCTAAGTATAATGTTTCCGACATCCAACTTGCCGTTGCGGTTAAGGTCCTGGGTGATTCTGAAAGAATACACTCCGGCATTCAGATAAGGGAATCTGAGCTCCCCGTCTTTGGAAATATCGTATTTTAAATAAACACGGTCTCTCTTTTCACTTACAAGTTCAACAATATATTTTACACCCTTTGTTCCACTGATTTCCAGGGTTATGGAACTTAGCTTGTCATCTGTAGGAAGATTGAATGTCTTGACCAGAGAGTCGTTGGTGAAACCGTTGACGTCTTTGAAAAGGGCCATAGGGATCTTCAGCTTATAGTCGTTGCCGACCTTGTATGGCTCGTCTGCGCGTATGATGTAGCGTAGAATGTTGGAGGAATCTCTTTCCGTATGGAACTTGACATTGGAAACAATCTTTCTGGGAGTTGAAGTTGTGAACGTTATGGAATCAAAATCTGTCTTTACCAAAGGAGCTGGGAACGTGATTTCTATACCCATATTCTCCACAGTCTTTCCGTCCAGCTTAACGTCCATCTTCAAAAGATCTTTCCTTTGCTCGGGCTTTTTTTGATCAGGGCCTTTCTCCAGTGTGTTGCGCTGGTCATTGTTTTTGCCGAAAGGATCGTTGCGGTCATTCTTTCCGATTTTGCCCAGATTCTGAAGATAGTCATTTGTAAGGCCAGATTTGGAAGGATCCTGCTTGCTGGCGTCTTTCAACTTGCTCTTGTCAAAAGGCTTTACGAGTTTCAGGGTTTCTCCGTTAGGCTTTAGGGTACCGGTGGAATCGGTCTTCATATAGTTGATTCTCAGAAGGAGAGTGTCCTGAACTGCTTTAGGGTCGTTGATCCAGAAAGTAAGGGAATCACCCTCAGGATTGAATTGGCGGATAATACGGTCGTCAAAGATTCCCTTTATGCGGAAGGTGTCTATCTGCGGATTCTCTCCCCTGAACTTCACAAAGCATTCCCTTTCTGAAATTCGGCCGTAATTCTCTATGTACTGGCTGCTTACCTTCTCCTTGAAAAGATAGATGTCTGTCTGGCTAGGCCTGGAGAGGCAGGCAATTGTATCTTTCATATCCATCATTGCTATCTGAGGCATTCCCTTGCGTGCGGCAATAGAAGGGGTAATAGAAGAATCGCAGAATCCGGCTAATTCTCCGCCTCTGTCGTAGAGCTGATTATTGTTCTTGTCTTCCCAGGCGTAAATGGAATATGGAATATCTTTAAGGCCTCTGAAGCAGAAATATCCCCAGTCATCACTTCTGGTAGCGGCATCTGCATATTCCTTTATCAAGCAGGAGTCTGTAGGGTTCTTGTAAAGAGCTACATAGACTCCCTTAAGCGGCAGAAGGGTGGCATAGTCCATAACAGTTCCGCTCAGAATCATTGAATCAATGCTGACGCCTGTGGAGAAATCTATTACATATCCATTAAACGGATTACCCTCGTTGACATCTGATATGGAGTTTCCAAAAGAAATGGAATAGGTCTGATTTGTTTTAAGAGTATCATCGAAAGATACTACAACGCTCTTTTTCTTGATCTTGACAACAGGCCTTTTCTTAGAAGGAGGAGATAGAACGATTTCCTGATACTGGTTTTTCAGCTGTACATACTCGTTAAATGTCAGGTATATCTTTCCCTTGTTTTGCGGAAAGTTAAGCATAGGCATATCCGGCTCTATTCCTACAATTACGGGAGGAATTGTGTCTTTAGGTCCCCCGACAGGACCCTGCTTGGTGTTGGCACAGCTTTGAGAAGCGGCTGCAACCAGAAGGGCAGCCAATGGAACGGCCAGCGCACCGGCTATAAATTTCCTGAAATTCATCATACTAGGTCCTCCTCTTTAATATCCACCCTGGTGGCGGAGTCTATACCCTTGATTTTTTCTATGTTTTTCAGTATTTCCTCAAGGTCCTTTGTGTTGTGAACGTATAGATCTATATATCCGTGGAATACCCCATCGTGAACCTCAAAGAACAATTTGCGAATATTTACAGAAAGAATAAGGGTGATGTATCTTGTAATCTCGTTGACTATTCCCAGACGGTCTATTCCCTTGAGCTCGATTCTGGCAAGGAAAGACAGAATGGTGTGCTTTGTCCATTTTGCGTTGATGATATTGCCGCCGTTTATGGAAGCCAGAGATATGGCATTTGGACACACTTTCTTGTGGATTACTACCTGGCCGTCCTCGTCTATGAATCCGATGATAGGATCGCCTGGAATAGGGTTGCAGCACTCTGCCACCTTGTAGGACAGTGTTTTGTCTATTGGATTTTCCTTCAGCAGATAATCCTTGTGCTTGTCTATCTTCACGTCAGAAGCGGAAGGATTATCATCGGCCTGCTTGTCCTTGGAAGAAGAGAAAAACTGAAGGTTCCAGAACTGTACAAGCTTGTTCTCCTTGTTTTTCTTGAGTATGGCTTCCAGGTTGGAAAGGTCTATAAGGCCGCTTCCTATCTTGCTGTAGAGTTCATCTTTGTTGCTGACCTTGAATTCCTCTATGAGTTTTTTAAGCACCCTGATATGGAGTTTGACACCGTATTTGTCCAGCTCCTTCTCCAGCTTTTCCTGGCCGTTTTTGATGGTGCTCTTGATGTCTCCCTTAATGCTGTCCAGGATAATATTGCGGGCCTTGGTGGTCTTTACGAATTTAAGCCACTGGCGTTCAGGCTTCTGGGAGTCTGCCGTAATAATTTCCACCTGATCTCCGTTCCTGAGAACATATGAGATCGGAACCAGTTTCAGATTCACCTTGGCGGCTATGGCCTTGTTGCCAATCTCTGAGTGAATGGCGTAAGCAAAATCCAGAACTGTTGCTCCCTTCTCCAGCCTCTTGGCTTCTCCCGCAGGAGTGAAGACATATATCTCCTTGGTCATCAGGCCGCTGTGGAAGTTGTCAAGGAACTCCAGGGCATTCACGTCCGGATTCTCCAGAACTTCCCTGACCATATTAAGCCAGTTGTCCATTTCGTTTTCCGGATTCTGGATTTTCTCTCCCTTGTAGTTCCAGTGAGCGGCCACACCTTTCTCAGCGATGGCATTCATCCTGGTTGTCCTTATCTGGACTTCTACCCATCCGCCCTGAGGGCTCATCAAAGTACAGTGTAGCGCCTCGTAACCATTTGATTTAGGCGTGCTTACCCAGTCTCTGATGCGGTCTGTGTTAGAAAGGAAGTCTTCAGAAATCAGGGAGTAGATGTCCCAGCACTGCTTTCTTTCAGAACTGCCTTTCTTTGGGGTAAAGACTATTCTTACAGCAAACAGGTCATAGATTTCCTCAAATGGAATCCCCTTGGTCTGCATCTTGTTCCAGATGGAGTAAGGAGTCTTGATTCTCTTGGTTATGGTGAATTTGTAGCGAGCCTGTTCAAGAAGGTTTGCAATAGGTTCTATGAAGTTGTCTATAGAGCCGCCCTTAGCCTGTGAATACTCCTCAATTCGTCGGCTTATTTCGTTATACTGTTCCGGCTGACGGTACCTCAGCCAGATATTCTCCATCTCGCTCTTAATGCTGTAAAGTCCAAGTCTGTGAGCCAGAGGAATAAATATGTACATCGTTTCGCTGAGGATCTTGTCCTGCTTCCTTTCCGGCATAGACTGGATCGTGCGCAGGTTGTGGAGCCTGTCTGCCAACTTGATGAGTATTACTCTAACGTCATCGTTGAGGGTAAGGAGGATTCTCTTGAAATTTTCTGCCTGGATAGATTTTTCTTCCAGCTGCCCCTCAATCTTGTTGTCCATTGCGGACTTAATTTTGGTGAGGCCGTCTACAAGCGATGCGATTTTGCTGCCGAACAGCCTTTCCACATCTTCCACGGTGTATTCCGTGTCTTCCACAACATCGTGAAGCAGAGCGGTTACGATAGACTTATAGCCCAGCCCGATCTCCTGCACCACTATTCTAGCTACGGCGATAGGGTGGAGTATGTACGGCTCACCGGAACGGCGGCGCACACCCTTGTGGGCTTCGTTGGCGAATTCGAAAGCTTTGATTACGCCCTCGTACTCCTCCTGGGAGGCGCATCTTTTCAGGGCAGCCAGCCTGAGCTGCTCGAATTCACTCTGAATCAATTCGTTGTCTTCCTTTGTAAACTCGCTCATATCTTCTTGCTATACTCTGAGGTCTCTTTCCCCCTGATAAATTCTCCTGAGTTTATTTTTGATATTTTCTTTCCAGGCATCTTCCGGCATTTTCTCCAGTTCCTTTTCTATCAGAGCCCTGCCCGCTTCTTTGGTACTCAGCGATGCGTAATCCTGGAGGTATTCAGCCAAAGTAAGGAGGGCGTTAGGGGTGCAGAAACGGTTTATCAGTCCTTTTTCTGCCCATTCCATAAAGCGGTCTCCGGTTCTTCCGGCCCTATAGCAGGAAGTGCAGAAACTAGGGATGAATCCTTCTTCCAGAAGCCATTTTGCGGCTTCATCCAATCCCCTGGTGTCTCCGATCTGGAATTGCTCCCTTTCAAGGTTCTGTGCGGAGCTGTTTTCCGAATAACCGCCGATTTCAAGATGCGTTCCGGCATCTATCTGGCTGACTCCCAGATGCATGACTTCGTTTCTTATTTCCGGCGACTCTCTAGCTGTCATAATCATTCCAGTGTATGGAACAGCCAGGCGGAGAACTGCAACCAGCTGCTTGAAGTCTTCATCCTGGCACTTGTAAGGAAGTTCCAGTTCTTCAAGGCCGTTTGCAGGCTGGATTCTCGGGAAGCTTATCGTGTGCGGTCCAACGCCGAACTTTTCTTTCAGGTGAAGGGCGTGGCTGACAAGGCCCATAACTTCGAATCTCCAGTCATACAGGCCAATGAGGGCTCCTATTCCCAGATCGTCTATGCCGCCTTCAAAGGCACGGTCCAGACCGCCCAGCCTCCACAGAAAGTCTCCCTTGACAGTATTTGCAGGGTGGTATTTCTGGTATGAAGGCCTGTGGTATGTTTCCTGGAAAATTTGATAAGTTCCTATGCCTTCTGCCTTTATGGTCTTGTATCCGGCCACGTCCAGAGGCGCTGCGTTTATATTCACCCTGCGGATGGCTCCCTTGCCTGAATGCACAGAATAAACCGTCCTTACGCAGTCGGCAATGAAACCTGGGCTATAGAGAGGAGATTCACCGAAAACGAGTATCAGCCTCTTCTGCCCCTCATCTTCCAGAGCCGTGACTTCCTGAATGATTTCTTCCTTGCTGAGAGTTTTCCTTATGGTGCTCTTCAGTGATTTCTTGAAGCCGCAATAAGCACAATCGTTGATGCAAAGGTTGCCAATATAAAGCGGAGCGAAAAGCACTATTCGGTTTCCGTATATGATTTGCTTGAGGCGTCTTGCGGCGTCAAACAGTTCCTGCCGGCCTTCCTCGCTTCTTATTGCAAGAAGGCAGGCTGTTTCTTCCAAGTTCAGAGGGTTCTTTTCCAGAGACTTGGCAAATATTTCGCGATAGCGCCCAGCATCTTCCTTCACTCCTGAAAGAAGAGCTTCAATCTTTTGGGCGTCTATGAAATCTTCAAATGCCATAATCCATTAAGCTTTAAGTGCCTGGACGAAAGCGGCAGCAAATTCTTCCAGGGAAGGATTGACTTTCTCTGCAGTAGGGGCGCCAAAGGCTTCTACCGTTGGGCCAACAACTGTAAGCTTTGCTTCCTCTGCAAACTTAGCCAGTGCTTTGGCTCCGGCTCCGTTCCATCCGCTGGTGCCGAAAATACCCATCACCTTGCCCTTTGGACCCATAATCCTAAGCTCGTTGCAAAGATGCTCCATCATAGGGTGCATAAAGGTATTGTAGGCGCATGTTCCAAGGATGAATCCCTTGTAGCGCATAATATCGCTGAGGATATAGGAAACATTGGTTCTGGAAACGTCGTATGTCCTGATATTCTTTATTCCGCATTCAGCGAGCTTTGCTCCAATCTGGTCTGCCAGATTTGCGGTGTTGCCGTACATAGACGCGTAAGCAATCACCACACCTTCCTCGGCCTTGGAAGCTGCCCAGTCTGAATAAAGACCAATTACCTTGGCAGGATTCTCCTTCCATACAACTCCGTGAGACGGGGCAATCATCTTAGCGGGCACATTTGCAAGCTTGGTTATAGCCCTTGTTACCATCTGGTTGTACTTTGCCACTATGTTGGAGTAGTAGCGCCTCATCTCAGGCAGGAACATCTCTTCCATATTGTAGTCGGAGTCAAAGATTCCGCCGTCCAGACTTCCGTATCCGCCAAAGGCGTCGCAGGTGAAAAGCACACCGTCTGCCTGGTCCAGAGTGACCATAGTTTCCGGCCAATGAACCCAAGGGATAAAGTAAAACTTGAGGCTAGTGCTTCCTATGTTAAGTTCCTGTCCGTCAGCAACCTGGAGAAAACTTTCCTGCGGGATGCCGTAATATTTGCCCATAAGCTCGAATGTCTTGGCGTTGCCAATGACCTTAACGCTTGGGTATTTTGCAAGAACGCTGCGGATCATTCCTGAATGGTCTGGCTCCATATGGTTTACTACCAGATAGTCGAGGTTTCCGCCATTCAGGCAGGCCTCTATCTTGCAGAGGAAATCTCCGTCTGAACCGTATTCCACGGTATCTATCAGAACATTCTTTTCGTCCTTGATTATATAGGAGTTGTAGGAAACTCCGTAAGGAATGGGCCAATTGTTCTCGAAAAGGGCTGTACGGCGGTCGTTTACGCCAATATAGCTTATCCTTTCTGTTACTTTTGCTATTCTCATATTACTGTCTTTTAATATCTTGTATGATTCGTCTTTTTCAAAATAGGGTAGGTTCGGCATTCTTGTCTTCACGATTCTCATCAGGTGCCGCAATCCTGTAGAATTCCTCCTCGGAAATGACCGGAATTCCCAGCTTTCGGGCCTTCTCCAGCTTGGAACTTCCTGCCTTGGCTCCGGCTACAAGGTAAGTAGTTGAGGCTGTTACGCTGCTTCCTACCTTTCCGCTATGAGCCTCTATGTAGTATTTCATTGTTTCTCTCGGGATGGAATAATTGCCCGTTATCATTATGGTCATTCCCTTGAGAGTGTCAGACACTGGGGCTTTTTCCTCTGCGCTGAACTGAAGTCCGGCTTTCTTGAGCTCCTCTACGGTCTTAGCGTGGCGAGGCTCACTAAACCAGTTCAGTATTGAATCCGCAAGTGTTTCTCCCACGTCTTCCACCTCCACAAGCGCCTCTTTTGAGGCCGACGCAAGAGCGTCTATATTCTTGAAATGGGAAGCCAGAGTCTTTGCCGTTGTTTCTCCTACGTTTCTGATACCCAGCGCATAAAGAACCCTATGGAATGGTACTGTCTTGGATTTTTCCAGTGAAGCCCTGAAATTCTCCACACTCTTTCCCTTCCATTTGTCCAGGCTCAAGAGCTGGAGGTCGTCCAGATTGTAGAGATCCTGAAGTTCCTTGACATATTCCCTTTCGCATAGCTGATGAACAGCAACTTCACCGATATTGATATCCATTGCTTTGCGCGAGGAGAAATGAAGTATTTTGCCCTCTGTCTGAGGAGGGCAGAAATCTGAGTTAGGGCAGAAGAACTTGGACTGCTCCGGATCTCTTACAAGAGGGGTGCCGCAAGCCGGGCAAGTCTTAGGGAACTCCTCTGGAACGCTGCCAGCAGGCCTTTTTGATAGCTCTACGCGGGTAATCTTAGGGATTATTTCCCCGCCCTTTTCCACATACACGCTGTCTCCAACCCTTATGTCTAAAAGATCCATCTGATCTGCGTTGTGAAGGGTGGCACGCTTTACGGTTGTGCCGCTCAGCAGGACAGGGGAAAGATTTGCAACAGGAGTTACAGCTCCGGTTCTTCCAACTTGGTAATCAATGGATTCTATCTTTGTGAGGGCTTCTTCCGGCTTGAATTTGTAGGCTACCGCCCACTTAGGGGTCTTGGCCGTAAAGCCAAGCTGTGTCTGGACTCTGTACTGGTCTACCTTGACAACCACCCCGTCTGTAGGGAAAGGAAGGCCGTGGCGCCTTGTGTCCCATTCCTGGATGTAATTTACAACTTCTTCTATATCGGAACATTTCCTGGAAAAATCGCTCACTGGAAGTCCCCAGTTTCTGGCATCTTCCAAAGATTTGCTGTGCAGGGAATCCTCGTAGCCAGGGGCAATCAGATGATAGAGCACGCAGTCTAGTCCTCTTTCAGCAACCGCCTTGCTAGACAGCATCTTGAGAGAACCTGCGGCAGCGTTTCTGGGATTTGCGAAAAGGGGTTCCTCATCCAGTTCCCTCTGGATGTTCAGCTTGTCGAAAGAAGCAAACGGCATATATACCTCTCCTCTGATCTCAAACTCTTCCGGATAACCGCTTCCGTCTTTTAGCTGAACAGGTATGGATTTGATTGTCTTTATGTTGCGGGTAACATCGTCTCCCACGGTCCCGTCTCCGCGGGTAAGAGCCCTTACAAGGATTCCGCCGCGGTAGAGAAGGTTGATTCCCGTTCCGTCGAATTTCAGTTCGCAGTTGTAGGTGAAAGGAGAGTCTGTGCCTTTTTTAACCCTGGAATCAAAATCGCTGAGCTCCTCTATACTGTAAGTGTTTGCAAGAGAGAGCATAGGATGAAGATGCGGATATTGGGCGAAAGGGGCGTTCTCCTTTTCAAGGTCGCTTCCCACCTTGGCGGTAGGGGAATCGGCGCTCTTGAACTCCGGATACAGCTCCTCCAGCTCAATCAGCTCCCTGAGAAGAAGGTCGAACTCGTAGTCTGAAATTATGGGCGAGTTCTCCAGGTAATAATGCCTGTTGTGGGCATTTATTTCCTCTCTGAGGGCTTCAATCCTCCGTTTTGCTTGGGTTTTGTCCATACAAACTATTACAATCTGCCAAATTTAGCGATTATTTTAATAAAAATGGTACATTTGCCCCCGATTTAGAGACATCGTATTATGCAAAAATCTATCGTAATCCTTACAGGCGGCGGTCCAGCCCCGGGAATGAATACTGTAGTAGGCAGTATAACAAAAACTTTCATAAGCAACGGTTACCGTGTGTTAGGCCTTCACGGAGGCTACAAGGGCCTTTTCTCACCGAATCCTAATTACGTAGAGCTGGATTTCTTCAAAGCGGACGACATCTTCAACCGCGGAGGTTCTTATCTTGTGATGAGCCGTTTCAAGCCAACCCAAGAGGATTTTGACAAGAATTTCAACCTGAAGTTCTTCCAGGACAACAACATTGAGCTTCTGGTTACCATTGGCGGAGACGATACAGCCTCCACAGCTAACCGCATAGCCAAATTCCTGAAGGAGAAGAATTTCCCTATATCCAACATTCACGTTCCAAAGACCATAGACAACGACCTTCCTCTGCCTCAGAACATCCCTACGTTCGGATACCAGAGCGCCAAGGGAGAGGGCTCCAGGATTGCGGCAACCGTTTATGAGGATGCCCGCACCAGCCACAACTGGTTTGTCATTTCCGCTATGGGACGCAGCGCAGGCCATCTGGCTCTGGCAATCGGCTATACCAACCATTTCCCTATGATTGTGATACCTGAGATGTTCAACAAGAGCGACATTTCAGTGGAGAAAATCCTCAATATGGCAGTTTCCGCCATCATCAAGAGAAAGATTCTGGGAATAGACTACGGAGCAATCATCATCTCAGAGGGCGTTTTCGAGGGCTTCTCTCCAGAGGAACTCAAGAATTATGGCGTGAGATTCTCTTACGATGAGCACGGTCATCCTGAACTTGGCAAGATTTCCAAGGCTCAGATGTTCAACGATATACTTGACGTAAAGCTCAATCAGCTGGGTCTGAAGGTAAAGATCCGCCCTGTGGAAATCGGCTACGAGATCCGTTGCATCACTCCTCACGCTTATGACCTGGTTTACTGCACCGAGCTGGGAATGGGAGTTTACAAGCTCTTCAAGCAGGGCATTACCGGATGTATGGTTTATCTGGACCTGAACGGAAACATCAAGAGCCTGTACCTGAAGGATATGCAGGATCCTGCAACCGGAAAGATCCCTCCTAGAGGAGTTAATATCCACCAGGATAAGGTCAATATGATCTTTGAATACATAATGCATTACATAACGCCTGCAGACTACGAGGCGGCCAAGAAATACGTTCCGGATCCTGAGACCTACGACTTCAAGAAGATCTTGAACTGGTAGAAAAAAGACTGGAGCCATCTTGGAGGTTCGAACTCCAGACCTACGCGTTACGAATGCGTTGCTCTACCTGCTGAGCTAAGATGGCAATTGCGGGTGCAAAAGTAATAAATTTTTTATGGCTGTAATAATCCCTACCGAACTTGGTACTGAAAAAATATCCAAGCTCTTAAGACAATATGCTGTGCCGGCGATAATTGCGATGACAGCATCGTCGCTCTACAATATGTGCGACAGCATATTCATCGGTCAGGGAGTAGGGTCTCTGGCCCTTGCCGGACTGGCGCTTACGTTCCCTATAATGAACCTCAGCGCTGCTGTTGGCACATTGGTTGGAGTGGGAGCAGCCACTTTGATTAGCGTTCTTCTGGGCCAGAAAAACTACGACACGGCCAACAAGGTTCTCGGCAACTCGGTGGTGTTGAACATAATAACCGGCATCATCTTTATGGCCGTGATTATTGCATTCCTGGACCCAATACTCTATTTCTTCGGAGCCAGCGAAAATACCATCACCTATGCCAGGGAATATATGTTCATAATTCTCCTGGGCAATGTGGTTACGCACTTGTATTTCGGCCTTAATGCCGTGGTAAGGGTTATGGGGCTTCCAAAGAAGGCAATGGGGGCCACGATTTTCACTGTTGCCTTAAACTTTGTGCTTGACTACCTGTTCATTATGGTGTTCAAGTGGGGAATCCAGGGCGCTGCCATCGCAACAGTTCTCTCTCAGTTCCTGGCAATGCTTTACGTGATCAGCCTAGTTTCTGACAAAAACCGCGTGATTCATCTCCAGAAGGGAATCTATCGGCTGAAGAAAAAGATTATTTCCCAGACTTTTTCCATTGGAATGGCTCCTTTCCTGATGAACGCCTGTGCCTGCATCATAGTGATTGTCATTAACAAGCAGCTTTTCATCTACGGCGGAGATATGGCGATAGGGGCTTACGGAATCCAGAACAGGCTGGGCTTCATAGCCTTGATGATAGTGATGGGAATTAACCAGGGAATGCAGCCTATTGCCGGCTACAACTATGGTGCCCAAAAGCACGACAGGGTTTCCAAGGTTCTGAACATTTCCATTTTCTGGGCCAGCGTCATTACCACTCTCTTCTTCCTCATTACTGAACTTTTCCCAAGGCAGCTGGCCGAGATATTCACTGATGACGAGGAACTGCTGGCGCACACCGTAAGAGGCCTGAGAATCAACTTCGTAGCCTTTGCGATTGTGGGATTCCAGATGGTTACAACCAACTTCTTCCAGAGCATAGGCAAAGCCAAGAAGGCCATATTCTTGAGCCTTAGCCGCCAGGCAATCTGCCTGCTCCCGCTGCTATTGGTTCTGCCTCCAATTATGGGCGTGGATGGCGTATGGTGGAGTCTTCCTATTTCTGACGTTGTGGCCAGCCTTCTCACTTTGTGGCTTCTCCTGAAGCAGAAACGTGAGTTCAAGACAATAATAAAAGAACAAGAATCAAAGACACTTCAAACTCAGTCATAGTATGGAAAAGCACATTCATATAAACATTGGAAGGCAGATAGGAGCCGGCGGGCTCGATGTTGCCCGTGAACTGGGAAAGCGCTTTGGCATAAAGGTTTATGACAAGGAACTTCTGACTCTTGCAGCCAAGGAGAGCGGCCTGGACCATTCCGTATTCGCTCAGGAGGACGAGAAGGACAATCTTCCCCTGAACACCGGTTTCAGCTTTTCCTCTTTCGCTGAGGCTATATCAAACGCCTTCAGGCCAAGTGTGTATAACAGCAACACTATTTTTACCATACAGAGTGAAGTTATCCGTCGCCTGGCCAAAGAGGGTTCAACCATATTCGTGGGCCGCTGCGCTGATTATGTGCTAAGGGATTTTGAAGGCTGCATCAATGTGTTCATTACTTCCTCTATGGAGGACAGGATCAAGAGAATACGCAGCATCAACAAATATGGAGACACTACAGGTCTTTCAGATGAAAAGCTTGCAGATCTTCTCCAGAAGGGAGACCGCAAAAGGGCTTCATACTACGGAGGCTACTCCTTCAAGACCTGGGGAGCTGCAGAGAGTTATGATTTATGCTTGAATACCAGCCTCTTGGGTATAGACGGCTGTGCAGACATCATCGAAGAGACGATAAAGCGTCATCTGCTTTAATCTTCCTGATAAGCTTGGTTACCACTTCCTCAACAAGGCTTCCCTTGCTGTAGTCGGCAGGGCAGATAAAGCTGACTCTGTGTTGCTCGTAGAGTCTCTGAGCTACTTTCTGGGATGCCTCTGAAGAGTTGTAAACCGCAATGGAATTTCCGCCTAGCTGCCTTGTCAGCTTCATGCAAGGCACGTCTGTTTCCCCGTCGCCGAAATAAATCATATTCGAGAAGGAGACTCTCTTTTCTTCCTCAGGCACAGAGGAATTGATCTTCTCGCTGTCGTGGATGTTGAGGATTCCCTTGTTTATCTTGAACAGGAATTGAGTCTTGTTTGTGTAGTTTACAGCGGATGCCGGCCAGATTGCGCAGCCGTCTTTTCCGTAGTAGAACGAGCTGGCGAAGATGGCCTTGAATTCCTTGGCGATCTTTGTGCCCTGCATAATTTCCAGAAGTCCGGAAGAATTTATATAATGTTCAACGATGACTCCTTCTCTCCTTCCGATTTCCTTAATCCTTGAAAACCAGCTCTCCACGCCTTTGAAGAAAGTAATGTCCCTCCCAAAGGAGCGCAGCCTCTTCCTTGTAAGCCTGATGCCCTTCCTTTGGGCTTCCTCCAGCATCAGCAGCATGTAGATCAGGACCCCGTCAGCATCCTGCCTTTGCGCCATGACGTGGGTTTCCCCCCAGAATTCTTCCTTGTTTCTTCCCACGGCATTTATGAAGGAATACTCCTGCATATTGCCGGGAGCCAGTGTTCCGTCAAAATCGTATATGAGAGCCACTATGGGCTTGTTGCCTTTCTTGTTCATTGCAAATCATTAAAACAGAGAAGAGAAAAGGTCTTCCTCCGGCTTTTCCTGCTGTTTCTTCTTTTTCTTTGTATCCTTGTCTTTTCTGGCCTTGGCTTCAGCTGCAGGAACAGGTGACGGCAGGTCCGCCACTATATTGCGCATAAAGTCATTTGACCTTGTTTCCAGATATTTAGGACTCTGGATGGTTATGTAAGGATGGTTTTCGTAAACCCATCTGAAGAATTCGTCGTTCGGAATAATGGAAACCCTGAATATGCAGCTTCCGTCCTCTGCCCTCTCTGAAAGCTTCTGCGATGGGTGCAGAGGGTTCTGTATCAAGTATCTGGAGATGTTGCCTTCTGCCTTGAAGACAATATCCTCCTTCTTTTCAGCAGGGCGGCTGATGCCGATTATGTCTGCAAAATACTCTTCCGGATTGAAGCGGTAGTTTGGCGGGAACGGAAGGATTGCGTAGGAATAGCTTGTAACGCAATCTGTCTGCACAGCCTGCACTCCTTCCTTGCCGTCTACAAATCCCAGGCAGAACCATTTGTCTTTCCAGGTTGTAAGGTGTAGAGGGTAGAATATGACTTCCCTGCCATTTCCTCTTTCATCTATAAAGCTGAGGCTTAGTACTCTGCGATGGATAACCGCATCCTTTACGATATCCAGGAAAGCTCCTCCCGAAGGCTTGGCGGCCTTCTGCCTCCTAATCTTCTGGAATGCTCCGTTAACCTTTACCTCCAGACATTCCCTTATCAGATCTACAGCTCCCTCCAGAGATTCCATTCCGGCCATCCTGGAGTATCTTTCCAGTGTTTCCGCAATCTCAGAAAGCGGCGTAAGGGCCGTCTGCTTGACATTTGCGTTGCCAATTGAATAGTCCGGATCCGAATACTTGTAGTATTTCTGCTCATAGACCACGATAGGGGCGTTGTAGCCCTTTTTCTTGTCCCTCATCATCTGGAGGTCAAGCTGCACGGTCCTGGTGGATACTGCAAAATTGTCTTTCAGCTTGCCCTTGCTGTTCTCCTTTATTGCTCTGGTACAGGCAGCAATAAGATCCTGCAGAGAGTACTTGTGCGCGGTATCTCTCAGGCAGGCGTCTATTGTTATGTGCCTCAGCAGGGCGTTAGAGGTTACGGACATATCCTGTACTTATTTGCAGTGTCTTTGCGCAAAAGTACAAAAAAATCTCTAATATCTATCAACTTACGCCACAAATACGCAATAATTTTGCGTTATTTTTCAGAGAGTATTTGAAGAAGGGCTTTGCCGGTTTCTTCTTTGGCTTTTGAGACGGCTGAATCTGAAGCAAAAGTCAAGTTCTTCATATCCAGGTCATAGGCTATTGCTCCCAGGCTGTCTGCAACTATGAAGCCGTTGTTGTAGCAGCAGAAAGCGCTTGGGTTGGAGTATGACGGGGATAGTATGTTGCGGCTTAGCGGAAAGTCTTCTATCGGCATTTGGAGCTGGGCCAGAAGGGTTGCTGCAAGGTCGCTCTGGTTGAGTATGGTGCTGATTTCTGTTCCAGGGCTAGCAATGGCTCCGCCGGTCCATATCATACGGCATTTGAAGTAATCAGGGGTGTAGGATTGCCTGTAAAGGAAGTTGTGGTCCGGGAGGATGACAACAAGAAGACTGTCCCAGATAGGGCTTTCTTTGAGGGAACTGATGAATTCTCCAAGGCATCTGTCTGTGTAGGCGGCGGAATTATAGACCTTGTCTTCCAGAATCTTGTCCGGAACATCAAATGGCTCGTGGCTGGATAGGGTGAGGAAGCCGTAGAACCAGGGGCTTTCAAGCTCCTTTAGCCGATTGCCCAGGTAGCGGAAGGTTATGGCGTCATCCACTCCCCATTTGTTGGTCTTCTGCTCTTTTGCTGAGAAATCCGTATCGGAGACAATATTGCGGAACCCGTTGGTAATCAGATAGCCTTTGGTATTGGTGAAGTTGACGTCTCCGCCGTAGAGGAAATGGGTGGAATAGCCGCTGTTTATGAAAGCCTCAGCCAGTCTCGGGAGCTTTTCCACAGTCTTGGGCTGTTTCATCAGCGATGCCTTGGGGAAAGCCGGATAGCCGCTGAAAATGCTCACCGTGCCCCTGTCTGTACGGTAGCTGTTGCACCAGAGGTTGTTGAAAAGTATGCCTTCCTTTGCAATTTTCCAGTAGTTAGGAGTTACAGTCTGGAATGAATAAGCCGGATCTTTTGGGTCTGTATAAGTTGAGCCGAAACTCTCCATCTCAATAATGAGAATATTTGGCTTTTGCGCTTTCAACAGCTTCTCTGTCAGAATGGTGTCTCTTCCCTGAGAATAGAAATCGCTGAGTATCTTGTTTGCCTTCTCTTCATCCATAAAGCGGTACTGCTTTGAGAAGTCCTTGCTTTTGCCGATGGAGGAAAACAGGCTGAAGGCCGGGTTTACGGCACTATGGTTGAGGAACTGGTTTTCAGAGAAATAGGCTCTTCCCACATTCATTACGGATTCCTTGACACCGCCTCTTATTGCAAGGAAAAGCAGTCCGCCGGTGATTATCATAAGGGCAAGGGCAGGGAGAGTTCTTTTCCGAGGAGAATAGTCGAAGGATTTTGGAGTGGTGCGGTTCAGGAGGGCATAAACCAGGATTGCGTAGGCGGCTATGGCGGCGATCCTTATGGCAATGTATCCAGCAGAAACGCTGGCCGTTGCCTCTTTAGGGCTGTCTAGATACAGGAAAACGGAAGCATCCAGTTTGAACTGCCAGAACGGATAAAGTGATATATCGGTGACAAATACCAGGGCCAGGAGAATGGCCACGATGATATGGTAAGGCCTTAGAACCTTCTTGGGGTTGAATTTTTTGAAGAAAATGCTTGCGACGGCAGCCAGCCACGGGATGACGGTTATGTATGCGGCCGTGGAAAGGTCCATACTGGCCCCGTGATACATAACACTCAGGCAATCAGACAGGGAGAAGCTTTGCCCGTCTCCCGCAAACAGCATGAATAGGGGCTTCTGGAGGATGAAAACCGCCACCAGAATTACAAAGTACCTGAGTATGAAAGTCAGCCTGCTTCTCATCAGATTTTGGCCAGATCCTTGGCGTATTTGTGAAGGTATCGGCGGATTTTGCCGCCGCGGATTATCTCTATGTCATTGGCAAGACCAGCAATGAACCTTGCTGCTCCGAAAGGGGAGCAGATCTGTGTCTTCAGAATCCAGTGGCTGTCGTCTTCCTGGGTTATGTACTTGGCGCTCAGGGGATATTCTTCTTCTATGAGGTTTTTGGCCCTGAGGCTGAGCCGCAGTTCAATCTCCTCGGTTTCCGCGCTGCTGTAGCGGAATATGTCCATAAACTCTGCCTTGTGGTCTTTTTCGTGCGCCCAGTCTTTCTCCAAAACCTTAACGGAACCCATTCTCTCTGTCTTGAAGAGCTTGTTCACCCCGTCTGAAAGGTCATAGCACCAGACAGATATGTAATTGGTAGTGAACTTGTAAGGCTCAACTTTTCGGTCTGCCACCTTGCCGGTGTGGGAGCTTGCGTAGTCTTTCAGTACAACCTGCTTCTTTTCCTGGATGGCCTCAATCAGGGCGTTTACATTGCCCGCGTTCTCGGTCTTGACCACCACGTCGGCCACGGAAGATATGCTGTAGATGGTGGCAAGTTTTCTTCTCAGGTTTTGTTTTATGACATTTGTATTGTCTATGCCGTCTATCAAGCGGTTGACCATATAGGCTTCCTCATCGGTGAAGTGCACCAGCTGAGAAATGTCTTTAAAGAAAGGGCTTTCTTTTGCAATATGGTAATAGTCTCCGCTTTTGTGCACCACAAATCCGGCTTCCTTGAAGGTGTCAAGATAGCGGTAGATAGACCTGTATGACGTCTCCAGCTTGTCTGCCAGGTCCTGGATTGTGTAGTTCCGGTTGCCTGCCAGAAGCATCATAAGGCGCAGCATTCTTTCAACTTTTGGCTGATCCATATTCTTATCTTAATCTATAGTATCAAATCTTCTGTACGGACCTTGGGGATGTAATGTATTCCGTTTTCTCTGAAGTAGTTATGATTTTCATTCTCAGCGATGTGGAGAAGCTGGTACTTCTCCGCCCCCTTGCCCAGGGCTATTGCCAGAATAGGGTCAAGGCCTTCTGGCACGAGACTCTTTGCTTTCTCTTTGTTGAACGCCCCGATGCATATTCCGCTAAGGCCCATCTCGGTGGCTTTCAGCAGCATACTCTGCGCCGATATTCCCAGATCCATATCCACCCACTTGTTCTCCGGAATCGTTGAACATATGATGATGAATGCGCTCGGCTCGCATCCTTCCGGAGGGAATTTCATCTCCGGCAGCAGGGCACCAAGCTTTATGAACGGGCAGAAGGCTAAAGCATCCTTTCCCGTCAGAATCTTGAAACGGAGCACCTGCTGGTTCTTGGCGCAAGGAATCTTGGTGTTAACCTCAACGATCTTCTTAAGCTGTTCTTCTGTAACCACATACGACGGATCCCAGGTCCTGCAGCTGCGGTTTTTCAGTAGCAGGGTGTCCAGGCTCTTGACGGACGATACTTTCTTCACGACCTTCTTCCTGGCGGCCAGGTCTTCCATTTTCTTTCCCAGATAATTGTCTGCCATAACTCTCAGCATTGATTCTTTGCAAATATACACAAATTGACAATAACTGTCAAGACAGGGCCTATCTCCTGATAGACCTTTTGAATATTGGTGCAAGATGCGTAACTTTGATGCAGGTTACCCTTTGTTTATGTACAAAACCATCCTAAGACAGTTCAAGCAGTACAAGACTGCGGCCATCCTCACTCCGGTCTGGACGGCGGCCGAGGTTGTCCTGGGAGTGTTGATCCCGTATGTAACTGCCTCAATCATAGACAAGGGCATCAATGCCGGAAGCATGCCAAACGTATACAAGTACGGTCTGTATATGGTTGGAATGGCGTTTCTGAGCCTTCTGTTCGGCATACTGGCGGGAAGGTTTGCTGCCTATTCTTCAACTGGAATTGCGGCCAATCTCCGCGATGCAATGTACAAAAACATCCAGAGGTTTTCCTTCTCAGACATAGACAAGTATTCCACGGCCGGACTTGTAACCAGGATGACGACAGACGTGTCTAACATCCAGAATGCAGTGCAGATGCTTCTGAGGGTATCTTTCCGTGCTCCTTTGAACCTGATATCCAGCGTGGTGATGTGCTTTTTCATAAACCCTCGCCTGAGCCTGATCTTCCTTGTGGCCATCGTTATACTGGCAACCCTTCTGACACTTATTATTATGAGGGCCAGCAAGCTGTTCCAGCAGATATTCCGCAAGTACGACACTTTGAATGCAGTTGTTCAGGAAAATGTTTCCGCGATAAGGGTGGTTAAGGCATATGTAAGGGAGCATCACGAACTGAGCAAGCTGGACAAGGCGGCGCTTTCCCTTTTCAGGCTCAACATAAAGGCGGAGGCTATAATGGCTCTGAACGGTCCTGTGATGAACCTTGTGGTTTACGGATGCATTATTTCACTATCCTGGTTTGGAGCGCATTACATTGTGGAGGGAAGTCTTACCACCGGCCAGCTGACATCTCTGTTCTCGTATGTGATGATGGTGCTGCAGGCTCTTATGATGCTGTCTATGATATTTGTGCAGCTGACTCAGAGTGCAGCCAGCGTAAAGAGGATTGCACAGGTGATTGACGAGGAGCCGGATATGACAGAAGACGATTCTCCGGTTGAGAACGTAAAGGATGGCAGCATTGAGTTCAACAATGTTTGCTTCTCCTACAAGGAAGGCGGGGACTATGCTCTTGTAGACATTAATCTCAGGATTGAGGCCGGGCAGACAATCGGAATAATAGGCGGAACGGGCAGCGGAAAGAGTACTCTGGGATCTCTGATCAGCCGATTGTATGACGTGAGCAAAGGCTCTATAAAGATTGGCGGAGTAGATGTGAGAAGGTATAGCCTCAACCGTCTTAGAAACCAGGTAGCCGTTGTGCTTCAGAACAATACGCTATTCAGCGGAACGGTGCTGGACAATCTCCGCTGGGGCAAGGAAGACGCTACGGAAGAAGAATGCCGCCAGGCCTGCATCTCCGCCTGCGCGGATGAGTTCATCTCCACTCTTCCTGACGGCTACAACACCGTCGTTGAACAAGGCGGAGCCAATTTCTCCGGCGGCCAGAAGCAGAGGCTATGCATTGCCAGGGCTCTGCTCAAATCGCCTAAAGTGCTGATTCTGGACGATTCCACCTCCGCCGTGGATACCGCTACAGACGGAAAGATCCGGCAGACTTTCGCCGAGAGGATTCCGGGCACAACCAAGATTATAATCTCCCATAGGATACTGAGCATCCAGCACGCAGACAAGATTGTAGTGATGGACGATGGCCGAGTGAAGGGATTTGATACTCACGATAACTTGCTTAAAACAAACGATATATATAAGGATATCTACACTATGCAGACATCCGGGGCAGAAGGAGACTTCGACGAGACAAAATGAGAGGACCTGGACAAGGACACGGACCTGGATTCACTCCGCCGGCAGGCAAGTTGAAGCTGTCTACCGTGGCAAGGCTTTTTGGGCTGATTCTCAAAGACAACAAATGGAGAATCGCCATAGTCCTGCTGTGCATTCTCGTATCCACTCTTGCAACCCTGGCTTCCACTCTGTTTACCAAGACCTTGCTGGATGACTATGTGGTTCCGATGATAGGGCAGGCAGCGCCTGACTATTCTCCGCTGGCTGTTGCCCTGGTCAAACTGGCCGCTGTGCTGATTATAGGAATGGGAGCCTCATATCTGCATAGCATTATGACCGTTTATATCAGCCAGGGAACTCTCAAGACTCTGAGGCACAACCTGTTTGAGCATATGGAAAGGCTGCCTTTGAGCTACTTCGACTCCAGAAGCTACGGAGATATAATGAGCGTCTATACCAACGACGTGGACACTCTCCGCCAGGTAATAGGGCAGACCATCCCGAGGCTTTTCCAGAGTCTGGTAACCATCATTTCCACGTTCGTGAGCATGATTGTCCTGAGCATTCCGCTGAGCGTGATCTCCATTGTGATGGCTGTAATAATGTATATCGTGACAAGAAAACTGGGAACTCTTTCCAAGAGATACTTCAAGAAAAGGCAGGAGATGCTGGGAAAGGTGAACGGCTTCATAGAGGAAATGGTTTCCGGCCAGAGAGTCGTAAAGGTTTACTGCCACGAGCAGAAGGCCATTGAGCAGTTCTCTGAACTGAACGAGGAGCTGAGGAAGAGCGTTTACAACGCCAACAAGATAGGCAATATCGTGATGCCTGTAAACGGAAACCTGGGCAATCTGGGATATGTGTTCATAGCCACCGCCGGAGCGGCCATTGCGCTTTCCGCGCTTACAGGATGGTATTTCTGCGGCCTTAACGGTTCCGTTCTTACTCTTGGTACTCTGGTGGCCTTCCTGACTCTGCACAAGAACTTTACGAGGCCTGTAACCCAGATAAGCAACGAAATCAACAGCATCGTGATGGCCAGCGCCGGATCAGACAGGGTTTATGACCTTATGGACCAGAAGGAGGAGATTAACGAGGGCAAGGTTATCCTGGAGAAGACCGGAGACTGCCAGTGGTGCTGGAAAACCCCTGAAGGAGAGAGTATTCCTCTAAAGGGAGAAGTCAGCCTCAGCGATGTGGACTTCAGCTATGTGGAGGGCAAGCAGGTGCTTTATGACATTAACCTTACAGCTTATCCGGGCCAGAAGATAGCCTTTGTAGGCGGTACAGGAGCCGGCAAGACCACCATCACCAACCTCATAAACCGCTTCTATGAAATCCAGGACGGAAAAATTGTCTATGACGGCCTGGATGTCAGGGATATAGAAAAAGACTCGCTGAGAAGAAGCCTTGGCATTGTGCTTCAGGAAACCCATCTTTTCACCGGCAGAATCATAGACAATATCCGTTACGGAAGACTGGATGCCACGGACCTTGAGTGCATAGAGGCTGCCAAGCTTGTCTGTGCCCACAGTTTCATCAAGCGTCTTCCTTTCGGCTACGATACAGTAATAAGCGGAGACGGAGGCAACCTCTCGCAGGGCGAGCGCCAGCTGCTTGCCATAGCCAGAGCGGCTGTTGCGGCGCCTCCGGTTCTGATTCTGGACGAGGCTACATCATCTATTGATACCCGTACGGAGAAGCTGATACAGAAGGGAATGGATGAACTGATGAAAGGCCGAACCACGTTCGTAATAGCCCACAGGCTTTCCACCATCCTCAATGCCGATTACATTATGGTAATGGATCACGGAAGGATAATCGAAAGGGGAAAGCACAACGAGCTTCTCGCCCAGAAAGGCAAGTATTACGAACTCTTTACCGGAAACCAGATTGTCTAGGCCCAGACCAGAAGGCCGGCGCAGATTATGGCGCCAGTCACGAATAGGTCTATCAGGCAGAATCCCATTATGTCCCTTGCGTTAAGCTTGGCAATTGCCAGAGCAGGCAGAGCCCAGAACGGCTGGATTAGGTTTGTCCAGGCGTCTCCCCAGGAAATTGCCATTCCCGTAAGTCCCGGATCAACATCCAGTTGAGCACCGGCGGTAAACATAATAGGGGCCTGGATAGCCCAGTGCCCTCCGCCGGAAGGAACGAACATATTCAGAATGGCAGCGCAGAGGAAGGTCAGAAGCGGATAGGTGGTGTGGTTGGAGATGGAAATGCAGGCGTTGCTGACCTCTGTTCCCAGGCAGATGCCGCTTTCTCCCACTCCCATAATTATACCCATAATACCGGCGTAGAACGGGAACTGCAGCAGGATTCCTGCTGCTCCGGTTGCGCTTTTTCCGAAAGCCCTCACGTATGAAAGCGGGTTGCCGTGAAGAATGATTCCAGCAAACAGGAAGAGCATAATCACAAAGTTAAGGTCTATGCTGCCGCCCTTTGAGAGCTTGATAATCAGGAAAGCAAAGCCCATCAGCGAGATAATCCAGCTGAGGATTCTGCTGTTCTCCAGATGCTCGGCAGGGGAAGTGGCTTTTGCCTTAGTAGCCGGCTCTTCTTCCTTCAGGAGGGCTGGATCTATCGAGATAACATTGTCTCCTTTAGGGTGCATCACAGAGTTAACAAATATCAGGGCTACGATTATCAGGGCAACCATAATAAGGTTGTGAGGGTCCAGGATGGTGTTTGAGATAGGGATTGGGTTTTCAACGGCCCCACGGGTGATTTCCTTCAGGCCGCTTCCTGGAGTAGCCATAGTAAGAGGAATGCTTCCGGAAAGGCCGGCGTGCCATACCACAAAGCCGCTGTAGGCCGATGCTATCAGAAGGCGGTAGTCCACTCCGCGGAGTTTCTTGGCAATTTCCTTGGCGAAAATAACTCCCACAATCAGTCCGAAGCCCCAGTTCAGCCAGCAGGCCACTGCAGATATGCCTGTAACCAAAGCTATTGCGGCGGCAGGGGATTTAGGCAGAGATGCCAGGTAGCTGATTCCCTTCTTAATGACAGGGGCAGAAGCAAGAGTTGCGCCGCAGACCAGAACCAGGGCCATCTGCATTGCAAATGCCAGAAGGTTCCATACGCCGTTTCCCCAGTGCTCTATGACTTCTATAGGGCTCTGGCGGCAAACCGGCATCGCTATGCAGGCTGCAATAAGTGTTAGTATAACCGCAAAAATGAACGGGTCCGGGAGGTATTTCTGGACCAGTTTCACGCACGCTTTGATTATTCTCTGAAACATAGGACTTTGTTAAAACTGTGCAAAGATAAATAAAAAGGGGAAATGTGATCTTTGTGGAAAATAATGCCAATTCTGCCGTTTTTGCTTAAAATTTATTTCGATTTTTTTTCGTTGAGTTGAAAATTTGTTATATTTGTATCAACGATTACATTATTGCAAACATAACAAAAGAAGATATGAAGAATCTAGAATGGGGAAAGATGTCTTTCTCTTACACAAAGACAGATTACATTGTTTACAGTACATTCAAGGATGGCAAGTGGACTCCTGCGCAGCTGTCCTCTGATTTCAACATTGCTTTGAGCGCATACGCAGGAGTGCTTCATTACGGCTCATCTTGCTTCGAGGGCATGAAGGCATTCAGGGGAGTAGACGGCAAAGTCCGCCTGTTCAGGCCTGAAGAGAACGCCAAGAGAATGATCCGCAGCGCCAAATTCCTGGACCTTGCATCTCCTTCAATAGAACAGTTTGTGGATATGTGCGTTATGTGCGTAAAGGCTAATGCCGAGTATATTCCGCCATACGAAACCACTGCTTCTCTGTATCTGAGGCCTCTGCTTATCGGCAGCAATCCTCAGCTTGGAATCCGTTCATCCGCTGAGTCTACATTCATAGTAATGGCTTCTCCTGTAGGAACTTACTCTGGAGACAAGATCCTTGTTCCGGGTACTGCAGTTATTGCAAGGAACCACGACAGGGCTGCTCCTAACGGATCAGGAAGCTACAAGATCGGAGCAAATTACGCTCAGAGTCTCCATCCGTACAATCTCGCCCACAATCAGGGCTATAGGGAGCTTCTGTTCACCGATGCGCTTACCCACAAGTATATAGAGGAGTTTGGCTCTTCTAACTTCTTTGCAATCAAGGGCAACACCTATATTACTCCTGACAGCGACAGCGTGCTTCCTTCAATCACAAACGCCAGCCTGAGGACTGTAGCAAAGGATCTTGGAATGAACGTGGAAATGAGGCAGATTCCTGTTACTGAACTGGCTGAGGTAGATGAGGTTAACTCTTGCGGAACTGCAGTTGTGATTACTCCTATTTGCAGAATAGATGACAAGGTTCGCCTGGAGGACGAGACTCCTTGCCACGTTTACAAGTTCACCGATGAGTGCGGAGTGAAATCCCGTGCTCTGTATGACCAGATTATCGGAATCCAGAAGGGTACGCTTGAAGACCGCTTCGGATGGGTTCTGTTTGTAGATTGCTAATCCTGAGGAAGAAAGAAGGATGACGGCCCTGGAACTGGAGACCATACTCTACGAAGAAGGTGCGGAAAAGGCCATCGCTGAGGCGGAAAAATACATTTCCTCAGAAACTGAAGACCTGGACTTTGCCTATTACATCCTGGGCAACGCTTACAGAAAGAAGGGAGACTGGCAGGGCGCCATCAATAATTACCTGCAGGCAATGGCCATCAATCCAGAATCACCGGCAAAGCAGGCTTACGAAATGGCAAACGACATCCTGGATTTCTTCAACAAGGATATGTACAACCAATAGATTGAAATTCAAACCAATACTAATTTACTACTATGGCTAAGATGAAAGGTGCGACCGTAATCAACACCGAGCGCTGCAAGGGATGCGGCTTGTGTGTGGTTGCGTGTCCATTCCAGGTTCTCGCTCTGAGCGACAAGAGCGTTAACCGTAAGGGGTACAACTATGCCGTCACCGTTAAGGAAGACACTTGCACCGGCTGTACCTCTTGTGCTGTAGTTTGTCCTGACGGATGTATCACCGTCTACCGTAAAAAGGAGGAATAAATTATGGCAGATCAGGAAATTACTTTGATGAAAGGCAACGAGGCCATTGCGCATGCGGCCATTCGTTGCGGCTGTGACGGATATTTCGGATATCCGATCACCCCTCAGTCTGAGGTGCTCGAGACCCTTGCCGAGCAGAAACCTTGGGAGACCACCGGAATGGTTGTTCTCCAGGCTGAGAGCGAAACCTCTTCTATCAATATGGTTTACGGCGGTGCCGGCTGCGGAAAGAAGGTTATGACTTCTTCTTCCAGCCCTGGCGTGAGCCTTATGCAGGAGGGCTTGTCCTATATGGCAGGATGCGAGATTCCTTGCCTTGTTGTAAACGTCAGCCGCGGCGGTCCAGGCCTTGGAACCATCCAGCCTAGCCAGGCAGACTATTTCCAGAGCTGCAAGGGCGGCGGACACGGTGACTATCACCTGATTGTGCTGGCTCCTTCTTCAGTTCAGGAAACTGCAGATTTCGTGGACCTTGCCTTTGAGCTTGCGTTCAAGTACAGGAACCCTGCAATGATTCTTTCAGACGGCGTTATCGGCCAGATGATGGAGAAGGTTGTTCTTCCTCCTTTCAAACCGAGAAGAACCGAGGAGCAGATTCTCAAGGAATGCCCTTGGGCTGCTACCGGAAGGCCTAAGACCAGAAAGCCTAACGTAATCACTTCTCTTGAGCTGGATCCTGCAAAGATGGAGGAAATCAACATCCGCATCCAGAAGAAGTACGCAGAAATCCAGGAGAAGGAAGTAAGATTCGAGGAATTCATGCTTGAGGATGCCGAGTATGCAATCTGCGCATTCGGTTCAGCAGCAAGAATCGCCAAGAAGGCTATCGAAGATGCCAGAAAGGAAGGCATCAAGGTTGGACTTCTCCGTCCAATTACCTTGTGGCCATTCCCTTACAAGGAAATCGAGGCCCTGAGCAACAAGGTGAAGGGTATCCTTTCTCTTGAAATCAATGCCGGCCAGATGGTGGAGGATATCCGCCTGGCTGTAAATGGCAAGATTCCTGTTAACCACTATGGCCGTCTTGGCGGAATCATTCCTGCTCCGGACGAGGTAGTGAACGAACTTAAGAAAATGATGAAATAGGGAGGCTGCATTATGGATATTAAAGAGATAATTCAACCCGAGAACCTGGTGTACAAGAAGCCTGAACTTCTCAACGATACACCTATGCACTATTGCCCTGGCTGCAGCCACGGAGTTGTGCACAAGCTTGTAGCCGAGGTTATTGCAGATATGGGCATGGAAGAAAAGACCGTGGGAGTTTCTCCTGTGGGATGTGCCGTATTCGCATACAAGTATATAGATATAGACTGGCAGGAAGCCGCTCACGGAAGAGCACCTGCACTGGCAACCGCCATCAAGAGGCTGTGGCCAGACCGTATGGTATTCACTTATCAGGGAGATGGTGACCTGGCCTGCATCGGTACTGCAGAGACTATCCACGCGCTGAACCGCGGCGAGAACATCACCATAATCTTCATCAACAACGCAATCTACGGAATGACCGGCGGACAGATGGCTCCAACCACTCTGCTCGGAATGAAGACCGCTACCTGCCCTTACGGAAGAGACGCCAAGCTTCACGGCTATCCTCTGAAGATTGCAGACATTGCCGCCCAGCTGGAAGGAACCTGCTATGTAACAAGGCAGAGCGTTCATACAGTTGCTGCTATCAACAAGGCCAAGAGGGCTATCCGCAAAGCCTTTGAGTACAATATGGCCGGCAAGGGCTCTTGCCTGGTGGAGATGGTTTCAACCTGCAACTCAGGCTGGAAGAAGACTCCTGCCAATGCCAACAAGTGGATGGAAGAGAATATGTTCCCGTTCTACCACATCGGTGACCTTAAAGACATTAACCAATAAAGGATTGTAAGATGAAACAGGAAATAATTATTGCCGGATTCGGTGGACAGGGAGTTCTGTCCATGGGAAAGATCCTTGCATATTCCGGACTTATCGAGGGCAAGGAAGTTACTTGGATGCCAGCTTACGGTCCTGAGCAGAGGGGAGGTACCGCAAACGTGACAGTAATAGTCAGCGACGAGGAGATTTCTTCACCGATTCTCTCCACCTACGACACTGCCATCATCCTTAACCAGCCTTCTATGGAGAAATTCGAGAAGACTGTTAAGCCTGGCGGAACTCTCATCTACGACGGTTACGGAATCAGCATTCCTCCAACACGCACCGATATCAATATCTACCGTGTTGACGCTATGGATGTTGCAGCCAAGATGAATCTTATCAAGATCTTCAACATGATCCTTCTGGGAAGTTACCTGAAGCTTCATCCGATTGTTCAGATCGAGAGCGTTCTGAAGGCTCTGAAGAAGACTCTTCCTGAAAGGCATCACGGCCTGATTCCTCAGAACGAGGAAGCCATCAAGAAGGGAATGGAACTTGTAGGCTAATCCTAAAAGCTTTTTCTGAAAACAATAACAGCTGTCCAGACGGGCAGCTGTTATTTTCTTGTATAAAATTCGTATATTTATAGGCTGAAACATTAATATTTCTGGATATGGAAATGTGGCATATTTGGCTCATAGTGGCCCTGGTATTTTTTATTCTTGAGATATTCACTACCGGAATTGCGGTTATCTGCTTCTCCTTTGGAGCAATAGGATCCTGCATAGCCGCCCTTTGCGGGGGTAACATCAATTGGCAGGTAATTATATTCGCGATAGTTACTCTGCTGAGTTTCATCTTCATCCGTCCGATGCTCATCAAGCTTTTCTATAAGAAGGGCAAGAATGAGATCAAGACCAACGCGGATGCCCTGATAGGCAGAAAGGGGATAGTTTCCGAGGCTATCAATCCTGCAACCGGAGAGGGCAGGGTGAAGGTTGACGGAGACGACTGGAAGGCCGTTTCTGCTGATGAGCAGCCTATTGAAATGGGAGCAAGGGTGGAAATCCTCAAGCTTGACAGCGTGATAGTTACAGTCAAGAGGCTGGACGCTTAAACTGATTATTAATTCTAAAAACAATAGCTATGATATTTGGAATGCAACCAATGACTCTGATACTCGTTGCGGTTATCGTGATTGTAGTATTGATCGTGCTGTCTGGAATCAAGGTTATCCAGCAGTCTGAAACCAAAATCGTTGAAAGGCTTGGAAAGTACCACGCCACCCTTCCTTCCGGAATCAACATCATCTGGCCTATAATCGACAAGCCTAGAAAGGTTTACATCCGCAAGGTGATTGAGGGATACGACGGAACGGCTCACGTGATCCTTCGCCAGAGCGACAAGATAGACCTTAGGGAGCAGGTATTCGACTTCCCTAAGCAGAGCGTGATTACAAAAGATAACGTAACCACCACCATCAACGCGCTGCTGTATTTCCAGATCACTGACCCTATGAAGTCCGTCTATGAGATTGACAACCTGCCTTACGCCATCGAGAAACTGACTCAGACCACTCTTCGTAACGTTATCGGTGAACTTGAGCTTGACCAGACTCTGACTTCAAGAGATACCATCAACTCCAAGCTGAGAGCAGTGCTGGACGATGCCACCAACAAGTGGGGCGTTAAGGTGAACCGCGTTGAGCTTCAGGATATTACTCCTCCAATCAGCGTTCGTGACGCTATGGAGCAGCAGATGCAGGCCGAGCGTGAAAGGCGTGCAAAGGTGCTCAAGGCTTCCGGAGACAAGGAGAAGGCTATCCTTGAGTCCGAGGGTTTGAAGGAGGCTCAGATTAACCGCGCTGAGGCTGAGAAGCAGACCAAGATTCTCCAGGCTCAGGGTATCGCCGAGGCAAAGATTCTCCAGGCAAACGCCGAGGCTGAGGCAATCCGCAGAATAACGGAGGCTGTAAAGGAAAGCAATATGTCTCCAGCCAGCTATATGCTTGCAGACAAGTATATTGCAACACTCAAGGAGATGGTTTCCGGCAAGGACAACAAGACTGTTTACCTGCCTTACGAAGCCTCTAACCTGCTGGGTTCTATAGGAACAATCAAGGAACTGTTCAAGAGCCAGTAATGTTTAATCCTAAAGACATCAGACTGGTTGCCTTTGACGCGGACGACACGCTCTGGGACAACCAGTCTTTGTTTGACAAAGCAGTAGAAGACTATTGCGCCCTGATGTCGCCTTACGGCACCAGAGACCAGATGTATGCCGCTCTCTACAAGACCGAATGCGGCAATATGGATTCTCTTGGCTATGGCACCAAGGCTTTCATCATTTCTCTGGTTGAGAATGCAATAAAGGTCAGCGATGGCACTATTCCTGAGGATCAGATTATCAAAGCAATAAACATCGGCAGAAGGATTCTCTACAACCCAGCAACACCACTTCTTGGCGTAGCTGATACTCTGAAGACTCTTCAGGATAGGGGGCAGTACCGTATGGTGATTTTCACCAAGGGCGATCCGCTGGAACAGGAGGCCAAGATCGAGCGTTCCGGCCTGGGAAAATACTTTGATGACGTGGAGACGGTTTCCGGCAAAACCATTCTGGAATACAAGAAGTTATGTTCCCATAACGGAGTAACTGAAGACCAGTTTGTGATGGTGGGCAACTCCTTCAAAAGCGACATTGCCCCTGTCCTTGAAATGGGCGGAAACGCCGTGCTGATTCCTTTCGGCACCATCTGGGAACATGAAAGGGTAGAGGAATATGACCACCCGAAACTCATACGTCTTGACCAATTCTCTGACCTAAGAAACATTCTGTAACTCAATGCAAAAGAAAGATAAATACGAGCAGATGCTTCCCCAGCTCAAGGCTCTGACGGAAGGAGTTAACAACAACACCGGAGCCCTTGCCAACGCTGCCGCCCTTATCCACGAGACTATGGGCTTCTTCTGGACAGGCTTCTATCTTGTCAAGGACAACATACTCCAACTAGGTCCTTTCCAGGGTCCTGTGGCCTGCTACACCATTCCATTCGGCAAAGGAGTCTGCGGAACCAGCTGGAAGGAAGGCAAAACTCTTGTTGTTAAAGACGTGGAGGAGTTCCCTGGCCACATTGCTTGCAGCAGCCTCTCAAGAAGCGAGATAGTTGTCCCTATCTTCAAGGAAAACAAAATAATAGGGGTTCTTGACATAGACAGCAAAGAAATTGCTACCTTTGACAATACAGACAAAGATTATCTTGAGAAGGCAATGAAGATACTTTCAGACAATCTGATATAAAACCAATAACAACTAAAACAAACACTATTATGAAAAAGTACGAGTGCGAGCCTTGCGGCTACATCTATGACCCTGCAGAGGGAGATCCAGATGGAGGAATAGCTCCAGGAACACCTTTCGAGGAAATACCTGACACTTGGGTTTGCCCGCTTTGCGGAGCTGCCAAGAGCGACTTCAAGCCTGTAGACTAATAGAATACGCTGCTGTGTAGCCTGTGGTCCAGGCTGCCTGGAGGTTGAAGCCTCCGGTTATGGCGTCAATATCCAGAACTTCCCCGGCAAAGAAAATGCCGGGGTGTTTTTTGCACTGAAGGGTGTTCTGGTCTATTTCATTGAGACTTACCCCGCCGCAGGTAACGAATTCTTCCTTGAACTTGCCCTTTGCTGTGATTTGGTATGTATCAGATACTATTGTGGCTGAAAGCCTGTTCAGCTGCTTCGATCCGATTTCGCTGCAACGGATGTCTTCCCTTATCTGGGCTCTGGTTATCAGGTGGCTCCAGAGTCTTGATGTAATGGTTGGTATGTTAATGGAAGAGAGTTTCTTCTGTTTGTTCTCAGCGATGATTGTGTTAAGAATAAGCTTTGCTTCCTCCTGAGTTTTGGAGAGCCAGTTGATGGTTACAGTGGCGTTGTAATTGCTGTCGCTGAGGAACCTGGCAGCATAGGATGAGAGCTTTAGGGTGGCAGGGCCGCTTGTGCCCCAATTGGTGAGGAGCAGTATGCCTTGGCTTTTGAATTTGGTGGCTGGAATGGATAGGGTAACATTCTCTACTACAGTGCCGCTCAGGGAGTTGAGGCTGCTGTCCTTTATCTCGAAAGTGAAAAGGGATGGTATTGGCTTTTCTGTTTCTATGTTCAGTTTAGAGAGGAATTCGTAGCCCTTGTCCGTTTTCTTGCCGCCGGTGGTTATGACCTTGATGTCTTCTTTGAGGGCAGTTATGTCCGTTATCTCGTGGCCTGTCTTGACTTGGATGCCTTCCTGTCTTATCAGGTTTTCAAGAGTTTGGACAATCTCCATAGCGTCCTGGGACTTTGGGAAGATGCAGCCATCTTCCTGGGTTACAAGCCTTACTCCGTGGGTTTCAAACCATTTTATCGTGTCGTCCGGAGAGAAAGTGTTGAACAGACGCTTCATCAGCCTGTGGCCTCTAGGATAGACATATTCCAGACGTTCGATTTTACCGTTAGAGTCTCTGAAATCCTTGAAGGAGTTGGTGAGATTGCATCTGCCGCCGCCTGTGACTGAGACCTTTGCAAGCAAAAGATCCTGAGACTCGTAGATGGTTACTTTGCAGTTTGGGTTGAGTCTTTTGAGCTCGATTGCGCAGAAACATCCGGCTGCTCCGCCTCCGATTATCGCGATACTAATTGGTTTCATTGCTTTCTGGGAGTACGGTTATTTCCACAAGTTCAGGCCTGATGTAAAATCGCGGAATTAGGGTGCTTTCCCTTGCAAGACCGCGGCTAATTATGGCGTGGCGGCCTCCGAACGGATAGTCTCCGCCTGTGTATTTGAGCGTTCCGCAATGGTCTGGAGCATAGACTCCTTCCTTCATCCAAGGCAGGCGGAACTGGCCGCCGTGGTAATGCCCTGCAAGCATCAGGTCATAGCCGTAACTCATAAACAACTCAACCATTTCAGGGCGGTGATAAAGGAGAATGGAATAGAAAGTGGAGTCACAATCCTTTGCAAGAGAGTCTATTCCGGTCCAAACCTGACTCCAGGTATGATGCTCTGTAACATCCGGCCAACCGCAGAGGTTAATTGTATCTTTGCCGTGCTTGAGTCTTATTTTTTCTCTATCCAGTATTCTGATTCCTGCTGATGAAACGAGAGTCTTGATGCTATCCAGATGTCCAGTCCATACCTCGTGGTTTCCGGTAACGTAGAAGCACTTGTATCTCGGACCTATGTTGTTGAGAAACTCGGTAGTTATGTCCATAGGAAGATCGTCGTCGTAGATGTCTCCGCCAAGCATTATCATATCTGGACAGAACTTGTCTATCTTTTTGACTATACGCCTTTCTCCCTTGCCGTAGCTGCAGGAATGCAGGTCTGTAATCAGGACTATCTTAAGAGGTTGGGTAATTTTGGAAGATGCTATGGTATAACGGCGTACCTTCATTCTGCAATCCAGCCCGCTAAAGACGAAAAGCAGAAAGAGAACCAGTATTATCCGTATCGCAATCTTGAATGTCTTCATTCCTCTGCAAATTTAAGCAATCATCTTAGTGCATGCTTCCTGTAATGGTGTTTTGTCAAAAGGAAGAACAGGCCCACTCCTATAATGTGAGCAACAACAGTGGTAAGGAAGGTTGCAAAATAACCCAGATACTCGGCGACCACGCCGCCCAACAGTATTCCTACTCCCAGTCCTATATCCCAAGAAGTCAGTATGGTGGAATTGGCTGTGGCCCTGCGGCTGTTAGGGGCCAGGTTGATTATCATATTCTGCATTCCAGGCCACATATGGCCGTTTCCAAGGCCGATCAATATCGCCGAACCGTAATAGGCTATGTTGGATGGCCACAGGGCGAAGATGGCATAACCAATTGTAGATATGAGAATACCGCCTGCAACGTTTTCTATAAGACGGCCTTTCCTCAGCGATTTTGCGCCTATGAAACGGGAGAGTATGAGGCCTGCAGCCAATAGCATGAAATATGTTCCCGTGCCGGAAGTAATGCCGAGCTTTTCCTTGCCGTAGATTGCAAGGTAGTTGCTAAGAACTCCGTAGCAGTAGCCGAACATAAATATGTTTATGGCTATGGCCCAGCCTTTTACAAGGAAGAATCTGTCCAGGGAAATCTTCCTCTTTTCCTGATTATTATGCTTGCTTGGGGCATCTATGCTGCTTGCCAGAAAAAATGAGATGCCAGCAACGGCAAAGGCCAGCCAGAAAAGAAGCTGGTAGCTGTTGGTCCATTTGAACAGGAAGATGGCCACCGTAGGAGCTATGGCCGTTCCCAGGTTGTTGCTGATGCCGTAAAGCCCAATGCCTTCTGTCCTTCTGGAAGAAGGGAGAACATCTATGGCCATAGTGTTGTTGGCTACCGTAGCGGCTCCGAAAGGTGCTCCGTGAAGGGTTCTGGCAATGGCAAACAGCAGCAAAGAACTGGCTGCCAGGTAGCTGCCGAACATAATGAAGTTGGCAAGGACGAATATCACCAGAACTTTCTTGCGGTGGAAAGTATCTGCAATGTAGCCGGAAAACGGCCTGGCGGCAATGGCCAGAAGAGCATAACCGCTGAGCACAAAGCCTATTGTGTCTTTAGGAGAATGGAACGTGTCGCTGAGATATACAGGAAGCAGAGGGGTAATAAGATAGAACGCAAAGCTAAGGCAGAAATTCACCGCCATAACCTTTGTGTAATTCTTGTTCCAGAGTTTTTCCTGCGTGGCCATATCGGGGGCAAATTTACTATTTTTGTTCGTCAAATCGGGATTATATGTACGACAATATAATAGTTAGGGGAGCCCGGGAAAACAACCTCAAAGACATATCGCTGAGCATTCCCAAGCATAAGATAACGGTGTTTACTGGAGTGTCCGGGAGCGGCAAGAGCTCGTTGGTTTTGGATACAATTGCGGCTAAGAGCCGAAGGGAACTCAACGACACCTTCCCCACCTTTGTGCAGAAATACCTGCCAAAATACGGAAGGCCACACGTGGATTCGGTTGAGAATCTGCCTATCGCAATAGTGATAGACCAGAAAAAGCCTGCATCCAATTCCCGCTCAACTGTAGGCACTTACACCGATATTTATTCTCTTCTGAGGCTGCTTTTCTCAAGAGTGGGCAAGCCGTTTGTGGGTTATGCGGAGAGTTTCTCTTTCAACCATCCGGACGGAAGCTGCCCTCGCTGTGCCGGACTCGGAGAAATCCGAGAACTGGATATCCACAAGCTGGTGGACTTTGACAAGAGCCTCAACGACGAGGACACAATCCATTACATAGCTTTCCACAAAGGCGGCTGGAGATGGATACGCTATGCCCACAGCGGGCTGTTCGACCTGGACAAGAAGATAAAGGATTACAGTCCTGAAGAGCTTGACCTCTTCCTTAATTCTCCTCAGATAAAGCTTAAGAATCCGCCTTCCAACTGGCCAAGGACGGCCAAGTATGAAGGCCTGATTCCCAGGATGTACCGCAGCATAATCAACTCCGAGGAAGGCCTGCTTCACAGCTCAGTTCTGAATCCTATGCTCAGGATGGGAGTCTGCCCAGACTGCGGCGGAACCCGCCTGAATCAGAAGATACTCTCCTGCAAGATTGAGGGCAAGAATATTGCCGAGGTAACTTCAATGTCTATAAGAAAGCTTAACGCCTGGATAAAGGGCCTCAGCGATCCGCTGGCGGAAGACCTGAAGGCGGCGATAGGGGCCAGACTCACTGCGCTGGAAGAGATAGGGCTTGGGTATATAGCCCTGGACCGCCCGATAGGTACTCTTTCCGGGGGAGAAGCCCAGAGGTGCAAGATTGCAAAGTACATCAACTCTTCTCTTTCTGACGTGATGTATATTCTGGATGAGCCAAGCATTGGACTGCATAACAAGGATATAGAGAGGATGAAGCATTCTGTCAGGAGGCTCCGCGATGCAGGAAACACGGTGCTTCTGGTAGAGCATCACCGAGAGATGATAGGCATAGCGGACCACATAGTAGATATGGGTCCTGGCCCTGGTTCTGATGGCGGAAAGATAATATTTGAGGGCAGTTATCCACAGCTGCTGGAAAGCGGAACCGATACTGGAAGAATGCTGAAGGCTTCTACGGATTTCAAGCCTCAGACCAGAATTCCGCAGAATTTTTTTGCGCTGGAAAACGCCACTCTTCATAACCTGAAGAATGTTTCTATCAATCTGCCTTTGAACGTGTTCTGCGTTGTGGCTGGCGTTGCCGGAAGCGGTAAAAGCTCTCTTATGGAAGCCTTTATGAACTCTCGCGGAGGCGGCGATATGATTTATGTCAGCCAGAAAAGCATTGGCATAAGCCTCAGGAGCACTCCAGCAACTTATATGGATGTGGCGGACCTAATCCGTAAGTTGTTTGCCAAGGCCAACAAGAAACAGGAAACTTATTTTGCCTTCAACGGCAAGGGAGCCTGCCCGGTTTGCGGCGGCAAGGGAGTGGTCATTGCCGAGATGGCATTTATGGACAGCATAGAAACTGTCTGCGAAGCCTGCAAAGGGCTCAGATATTCGCCTGAAGCCCTTGAGTATCATCTGGAAAGCCAGGAAACTCATCAGGTTTTGAATATTGCTCAGGTGATGGACCTTTCCGTAAGGAAGGCGAGCCTGTTCTTCAAGGGAACCCAGATTGAGGATCGACTCCGCCCGATGATGGATGTTGGTCTAGGCTATCTGCATCTGAACCAGGCGCTTTCCACGCTTTCAGGAGGAGAACTCCAGAGGCTGAAGATTGCTTCTTACCTGAAGGAAAAGGGCAAGATTTTTATCATCGACGAGCCAACGGACGGCCTTCATCCAAAGGATGTTCACAATCTGGTGATGCTTTTTGAAAAGATGGTGGACCAGGGCAATTCAATCTATGTAATTGAGCATAACATAGATGTTATCAAGTCTGCCGATTACGTGATTGAGATGGGTCCTGGCGCCGGAGAGGACGGTGGATGCGTTACATATTACGGCAAGCCGCTTCTGATGAAAGAATGCGGAAATTCTGTCACTGCCGCTTACTTATAGCAGGAAGAACATTGCTACTCCAACCATTGACAGAGTTACTCCCACTAATTCTCTGAACTTGACTTTCTGCTTGTAAATCAGGCAGTAAGGTAGAATTATCAACACCGGCGTAAGAGCCATAAGAGTCTGGGCTATGCCTGCGTTGGTGTACTGGACTGCCATCAGAGAGAATCCTACTCCCAGGAACGGGCCAAAGAAGGTGGTTAGCATAGCGTAACTGAAACCTTTCCTGTCTTTGGGAGCCTGAATCAGTTTTCGGAGGTTTTTCTGCATCCCCATTATCACGATGAATCCCAGAGCTCCCACCATAGCCCTCATCATTGTTGCGGCGAATGGCATCATATTGTTCATCATCACAGGAGCGTCTGAAGGAATGTCCTGACTGTAATGTCCCATTCCTATTTTGCTCAGAACCAGGCCTACGCCTTGTCCGATGCCGGCTCCAAGGCCCAGCAGGATTCCCTTTACCGGCACAGTGAATTCCAGCTTTTTCTCTTTTTGGGTTTCTCCTCCGGAGCGGCTGAGAATGGATATGGCAATGCCGCTGAGGGTTACCGCCATAGCCAGCCAAGACTTGCCTTCCATCTTTTCTCCCAGAAGCAGCCATCCTGCAATTGCGGCAGCTGGCGGCGCCAGAGTCATGAACAATTGGCCAAATCGGGCGCCCATAACCAGATAGGAGTTGAATAGGCAGAAGTCTCCGAAGGTGTATCCCACAAGAGCGGAAAGTCCCAGCCAGAACCAAGCCTTCTGTCCCGCATAGAGCGGATAGGGGGCTCCAATTGTGAAAGCAAGTGTTATAGCGATGAAAACCGTAGCCAGAGTAAGCCTTATTATATTGACAGTCATTGCTCCCAGTCTGTGGCTCGCCACATCCGCAAACAAGGCGGTGGCTGTCCACAGGACGGCTACAAACAGGCTTAGCAATTCTCCAAGATGCTCCATGGTACAACAAGCGGAATTATCAAGCGTCAAATATAAGGGAATTATTTCCTAAATTTGAAAGTTCAACACCTATTGGAATATGAATATGCAAAAGATATCCGGAT